>Ga0209450_10000019_pt1 | contig 135777 bp, 129 predicted proteins | sample FrelakmetLWP11LW_FD_187149 | JGI IMG/M metagenome (GOLD analysis project Ga0209450, IMG submission 187149) | Freshwater lake sediment microbial communities from the University of Notre Dame, USA, for methane emissions studies - LWP11 LW (SPAdes)... | ecosystem: Environmental > Aquatic >... | reverse complement strand
CAATAAAATTCTTGATATTTTATCCCTTTGGTTTTGATCCATTTAGATGAGCTGGTTTTTATTTCCTCGACCACTTTACCGATAGATAAATTCTTGGCTATGACACACAAGATATGAATATGATCTTTAGTACCACCTATGCGTAGCGATTGGCAATTATGATTTTGTAAAATTTTAGCTATATATAAATAAAGCTCATGATTAATTTCATCATCAAGATATGGGATTCTATTTTTAGTCCCAAAAACAATATGAGCTAATAAGCTGGTTAATGATTGCGCCATATGATTATTTTATGGCTTTATGCAACAATAAAAAATACAGGGGTTTATACTATAGCTGATTTAATTACGCCCTCTGGGCTTAATATTCCCGCACTCATCCCTAGCCCTGCGCAACGCAAACAGCGCGTTGCTTGAGCTAGGCTATCAGAATTTAGCCCTGCGGGCGTGGATTTGTTTTATGATTTATTTGTGTTAATCCCGTGCCTATCCCTAGCCCTGCGCAACGCAAACAGCGCGTTGCTTGAGCTAGGCTATCAGAATTTAGCCCTGCGGGCGTGGATTTATTTTATAATTTATTTGTGTTAATCCCGTGTCCTAGCCCTGCGCAACGCAAACAGCGCGTTGCTTGAGCTAGGCTATCAGGATTCAGCCCTGCGGGCGTGGATTTGTTTTATGATTTATTTGTGTTAATCCCGTGCCTATCCCCTAGCCCCCTATCCCTGCGCAACGCAAACAGCGCGTTGCTTGAGCTAGGCTATCAGGATTTAGCCCTGCGGGCGTGAAATTTGATAAAAAATATTTTCTAAAAACTCGGATTGCAACAGTCCCTTTCAATGAGACAGTCCTGCATAGCATAGAATGAGGCATGACTTTATGTCAAATGTGGTTTATGATTGCTGCAAGAAAAACGCAAAGAACAGGAGGTTTTTGTGAGCCCAAAAAAAAAAATTCAGCAAGGTTATTTGCTTGTTGTGGCCGCTATACTTGTTGTGGTTGTAGGGTTTATTGCTGCTGTAATTGCGTATATGTATCTTAGAGCAACAAAATCTAGTGCCAATTTAACACAATCTAATCAAGCGTTTTATATTGCCACTTCTGGAATTGAAATAGCCAAGCGCGATATGATTGCCAATGGCGTAGTTTGTGAAACCATAAATGGCGCCGCTAAATATACAAATGCGGCGTTTCCTCCAGACGCTGCTACCCCCATAGGTTACTTTACAGTTGTAGGTACTGCTCGAGATGCTTCGAGTCAATTAAGTGCAGGTATTAGCGCTGCTAGCACAAGCATCCCTCTTGTTAGTGTGGCTGGGTTTTCTTCCCCTAGCGGAATGGCATTAATTGGAGATGAATTCATCTCTTACTATGGTATCCAAGGAACTACACTCCAAAATGTTTTGCGCGGCGCTTCTGGTACTACCGCTATTGCACATTCATCCGGTATAGCCGTTAACCAGAACTCGTGTGTTTTAACTTCTTCTGGAATGGTGCCAACTATTGACAATCCTGAGGGCAAACGTGTATTGCAAGTACAGCTCATAAGAAGAGGAAGAGGATATTTGGCTCCAGGAAAATCACTACCAAATTCAATATTACCCTCTGTCATATTAGGAGGTTCCACTTCTAGTTTTACTGATCACAATAGCGGTAATCATGGTATTACCAATGATAATTCCGATGGAATAGGTTGTGCTGTTGCAACTGCAGGAACATACAATCCTCCAACAAAGGTAGATTATCAATGTACAACTTCATCTGGCGCAGGCACAGTTTGGTCCAACAATTATAACTCCCCAGCACCAGCAATTGATACGGCTAATTTTTATAGTTATTTCTTCGATAAATCGATTAGTAACATGGAAGGTAGTGGTTATCTAGCTGCAACTGTAGATAATATTAATGATGTTGCTACCCCGGGAAATCCGGCTTATGGTAATAATGTAGTTTGGATAAATGGAGATACAAGTGTTGCTAAAGATACATTGTTAACCACGACAACATCTGTAACGACCTTAATTGTCAATGGAGATCTTAATATAACTGGTGGTTCTGGTACTGGTAATGTAATAGGTAGTCCTGATTATCCAGTGAAAGTTATTGTTACGGGAGATTTTACGGTTTCAAAAAAAACTACGATTTATGGTTTTTTATATATTATGGGAAACGCTAATCTACAGAATAATTTAACTCTTAATGGCGCTATAGCGTCAGTTGGGAATGTGACTTTTTCTGGTAATTGTGTGATAAATTTTACTTCAGATATGGCTAATAATTTAGCTGGTTCACCACCGCAAGCGGGACAATCTAGTCCGGAAATATATAATTAAGGTTATAAATAAACTGTTATGGAGACGCTAAAAAAATCTGGATTTACTCTTATCGAACTTGCTGTTGTTATAGTTATTGTAGCTATTGTTTTTTTAGCGATAGAGATTAAATGGGGAACCACACCTAATCTTACGGCACAAGCTATGCAACTGGCTGACGATATCCGTTATACGCAAAACCTTTCGATGGCAAGAAATCAACGCTATCAACTTGTTACTTCTTCTTCGAGCTATGTTATCCAAAATGTTAGTTCTGGAGCTACGGAGTATAGTGTTAGTTTGGGATCTGGGATTACTGAGACAAGTTATACAATTATTTTTAATACCAGAGGTATACCGTTTGATGCGAGCGGTAATCCTCTTACTTCTGTTGCAACTATTACCTTAAGTGCATCCGGACAAACTAGCGATGTAACGATAGCCCCTACAACTGGTCGAGTAACACCATGAATAAAAGACAAGGATTTTCTCTTATAGAGTTGGTAGTATTTATCGTAGTAATGGGGATAATTGCTACTACTATTTTAACTTCGTTTAATGTTGTGCTTCGAGGCGCGCCCCGCATAAACTATCAAGCTACTACTATGGGATATGTGACAAGATGTATAGAATGGTTTTATGGGCAACGGTGTTTGAATGGTTTTAATAACGTTAGTGTTGGTACTACGGTTCCGACTTTTTGCAGTAATGGTTTGCCTAGCGGCTATAGTATAACTACTAATGTGAGCAATACCACTGTTAGCGGTGATTCTAATTATAAAATCATAACCACTACAGTCACTAGTCCGCGTAATCTTGGCTATGCAAATATATCGGTAATGATTGCTAATTACTAAGGTAACAAACATGGATTTTACTTTTAACAAAAAAAAGCAAAAAGGATTTACGCTAATCGAGCTGGTTATTGTTATTGTAATTTCTGCTATTCTTATAGCCAATTCTAGCGGTTTAATGGTGCAAGGATTTAACTCCTTTGTTAATGCAAAAAGCATTATCCAAAACAACTGGCAAAACAGTGTTGCACTTGAATGTATGGTTCGTGATTTTCACGCCATTCGTTCATCTTCGGATATTGCGGCAATAAGTAGCGCTAGTATTACTTATACAGATGTTAGTGCAAACACTATAACTTATAGCATAAACGGTTCTTCTCAGCTTGTACGTACGATGAATAGTATTGATCAGATTTTGGCTGATGATATGGGAAGCCTGTCTTTTTCCTACTACGATAGAACTGGTGCGGTAACTGCAACTCCTTCTTCGGTTTGCTATATCACTGTTAACATTGGGGCACAAGAACCAATAGCGACAATTTTTCCTTGGAATATATAGTTTAGGCAGGAACCATTCCATTAGTCCCTTTATCTTATCGCGTTGACTCAAATTAAAATGTTATCATAAGGTTAGTTGTTTTGTTTTAATAAAAAAGGTACAATAAGGACATTTTAAACGTTGTTAATTTTAAGGGATTAATATTGGTATGTCGTTACTAAAAGCCACAGAGTTCTGTTCTATCGAAATAAGTGCGGATGGAGTCGCTTTGGTTTGCCTAGCAAATTCAGCCAAAATCACAACCTGTGCATTTTATCCATGTCAGCGAAACGATGAACAACTCAGGCAATGTCTTATTGATGCAGTTTTACGCAACAACTTAGAAAAAGCAGCGTGTAGTTGGGTATTGCACCCTAGCCAATACCATTTAACTCTTGTTGATACTCCTGGCGTACCACAATTTGAATACAAGGATGCCGTACGCTGGCAGGTAAAAGATGTAGTAAGTTATCCTCTGGAGGATGTGACGGTTGATGTTTTTTATTCTGATGAATTCGAAAAACGTCTTAGAAAGATTTATGTTATCGTTGCCCAGAGCAGTTTTCTGCAAAATATTGTTAATATTATTCAAGAGTGTGATCTACAGCCGACGTCTATAGATATTCGCGAATTTGCAATACGTAATTTGGTCACAAACTTAGCGTTACCAAACGAACCAATTGGATTTTTTGACATCACTGATGATGGTTGTTTATTGGTAATAGTGCAGGTTGATTGTATAAGATTTGTTCGCCATATTCCTGCTGGTTTTAAAAAATCAGAAACTGACAATTGTGACGAGTTAACGGCTGAAATACGGCGTTCATTTGATTATTGTACTGACGAACTTAAACAAACAATCCCAGCTAAATTTTTTATGGCGCCATCAAGCAATAATGTTGACAATATAAAACAAAACCTTGCAGAAAAGTTAGGCAAGGAAATTGCTGTTTTAGATTTACAAAAAATAGTATCTTTTGCTAGCCCAATAGATTTAGAAACTCAGGCGCGTTGTTGGGTTGCAATTGGTGGTGCATTACGTAAATAAGGAAGAAATATTTGTGGAACGACAAAATATTGATTTAATAACAACTCTAACTGTACGATCAGGATATCGTTTTAATGCTAAATTTATTTTGCAGATTACTGTTGGCTGGATTTTATTTTTTGTTTTGATTTACGTTATTGCTTTTGGTTCGAATTTACATAAAAAAAGAGTTCTTATTGATTTAGAATTTACGCGAAATGGTCTTCAGACACAGCTTAATACTTTAACCCGACAGCTTGCTTTGTTTGACAATGAGGCATCGCAATCCTTAGGAGATTTTGCAATTGGCTCTATCAATGCTATCGGCTTTTATCATTATCTTGAAGATTTAGCAAAGTTTACACCAGAAGGTGTTTGGCTTGACAATATTGTGTTTTCTCAGTCAGAAGGGGAAGTGATGCTTAATGGTAATTCAACAACAGCGGCAGGTATTTCGGATTTTATGAATGCTTTAAGCAAGTCTGGTAATTTTAGCAATAAAAAGTTTGCTGTGTTAGAGCTACAAAAAATACCAAAATCCAATAATATACATTTTGTTTTAAGTACCGCTGCAGTAACAAATCCAGAAAAAAAGCCTGAAACAAAAGCAGAACCAAAATTAGGAACGAAACTGGACTTAACACCAGACGAACTCAAATGAACCAAATACTCATAAAATATCAAAAAATCATCAATGGTTTGCCGCTGGCAGCAAGAGCTATACTATTAGCCACAATTTTAGGAGTTGTTTTTGTAATTTGGTACTACGGTTTTTGGCAATATATCGAAGATGTTGCATCCACCAAAACAAAGACGGCGATCCAAACAGCACAAGCAACAATTCCTTTGTTAAAAACAAAACTGCAAGCAACAGAAATAGCCCTGAAAAACAAAGAAGAAAGTGCAGCCAAAAACAAAGATTTATCGCAACCGGTATCGCCGCAAACAGTCACCAAAGTTTTACAAGATTTGTTGGCGTCAAAATATAATTTGGTTTTGCTGCAACTACAAAACCTTCCATCCAAAGTGGTTTTACTTCCCCAAAGTAATTTGAAAGTTGTTGAGCATGGCATGATCATAAAATTTCAGGGAGACTACTTTTCTACCATGAATTACTTACAAGCAATAGAAAGCTTACCCTGGAAAATTTCTTGGGATAGGTTAGAATATAAAGTTGTTGAATACCCAATAGCAGAAGTAACTTTACAAATTCATATTCTCAGCAATCAGGGGGGATGGTTTGATGCATAAGTTAACATTCATCTTGACGTTATGCTGTTATGGTCTTATTTCGACTGTATATGCTGCCACGCCACCTATGCGCGACCCAACTCAGCTACCAGTAGTAACTTCTCACAGTATCTCACAGAGTAATCTCCAAGTAGACGCTATTTTCATTAGTAAAGATGGCCTCGTCAGTACTGTTGTTATAGGAGGTCGTAGTTTTACCATCGGTGATAAAGTTGCCGGAGCAACAATTGTGGCAATTAAAGCAAACGAAATAACGCTGAAAGATGATCGCGGTGAATTTACTGTTCCTATGACATATTCAACCGTTAAATCTCCAACAACTAAAAATAAGGATAAAAAGGACTCGTGAAAACACTATACAAAAAAAATATATTTTTATTTGTCGTTGGTGTTGCACTGGCGACATTACTTGGTGCTTGTACAGTCAATAAACCACCAGAAGGTGATTCTATTGATAAAATTTTGGATGAAGGCATTGATGCAAATCGGTCAGTTGCTGCAGCCACTGCTAAAAACAAAAAAGCCTTGTCTGCTCTAGCATACAAAAATTTAATGCCAGAAGTTAACATACCAAGGACCAGCATAGATGAGGATATTGCCGATGAAGATGATAGTCAGCATTTTGATATTGCGGTTAATAATGTTCCGGCAAAAGACTTTTTTATAGGTTTAGTAAAAGGTACGAAACATAACATTACCATAGACCAGCAAGTTCTAGGAACTATCTCATTAGAATTAAAGGGAGTTACAGTTCCGCAGGCAATGGAAGCGGTTAGGAATACTTATGGTTTTGAGTATGAAAAAACATCTTATGGGTACCAGGTTTTTCCGCGGCGTTTAGAAACCAGAATTTTTACTGTTAATTATTTAAATATTGAGCGCTCAGGCCAATCACAAACAGCTGTTGGTTCGGGTCCAATAACCAGTACTACGCAAAACGTAGTAACTCAATATGGAGTCAATACTAGCCAACAAGCTGGATCAGTCCCGAGCGGCACCATTCAGACAACAGCAAGTTCCACTTTCTGGACTTCATTGAAACAAAACCTCCTGGCTATTATTGGGCAAGATGAGAAAACCACGCCTTCCATGGATGGACGATCTATAGTGGTAAATCCTGGATCCGGCACTATTGTCGTAAGAGCTTATCCCGATGAACTACGTAATATTGCACAATACCTGGACAACATCCAAAATATTATGCAGCGTCAGGTTATTATCGAAGCCAAGATCCTTGAAGTTACATTGAACGCAACCTATCAATCGGGAATTAATTGGAACATTTTGGGACTGAAACAGGGCGTTAACACTTCCAGCGCTTTTCCCTCTGCTCCTGGTTCTGGTGTTAATGCTGTCAGCTCTTTTACAGGTTCAGGAGTTGCTAGTCCAACTAGCACGACTGGAGATTTTCAGCTCTTAACAAGTGGTATGTTAAATATGAATATTACTTCTGGAAGTGCATTTAGTTCAGTTGTTCAATTATTAGGTACCCAAGGAAAGGTAAAAGTACTATCCAACCCAAGAATTTCCACGCTCAATAACCAAAAAGCAGTTATAAAAGTCGGTGGCGATAGATTTTTTGTGACTAATATAGGTAGTAATACAAACAGTGGTGGTAGTAGTTCAAGTACATCCTCGAGCGTTACCCTAACCCCATTTTTTTCTGGCATTTCTTTGGATGTTACTCCACAAATTGATGAAGATAATTATATTTCTATCCATGTCCATCCGATGATTAGTTCTGTAACCCAGGACACGCAGAACATTCCAATGAATAACAGTAGCAGTAGTAGTAGCGGTAATCAAACCCAACCAGTGCCTTTAGCCAGAAGTTCGGTACGAGAATCTGATAGTATAGTGCGCGCAAAAAGTGGCGAAGTGGTTATCATCGGTGGGTTAATGGATAGCCAATACACCGATACCAACGCTTCTACACCGGGACCTGATCATCTGCCATTAATCGGTGGTTTATTCAAAAATACCAATAACAGCGCCATTAGACATGAATTGATAATTTTATTGCGCCCAGTTGTTGTCGGTGGTTCCGATGATTGGCAACGACAATTGAAAAAAACAACTAAGGAGTTTAAGAATATTAAACAAACAGAAGGGAAATTTAATTATAATATTGTACCAACTAAGGAGCGGAGGAAAAGGTAATTATGTACCTACAACATTTCGGTTTTAACGAATTTCCTTTTTCTTTAACGCCAAACTTACGCTTTTTTTGCAACTTAGACCCTTATAAAGAGGCCTTCGATGTTTTGATGGTTAGCCTATATAATGGCGAGGGTTTTGTTAAAATTACGGGAGAAGTTGGCACTGGCAAGACTCTACTTTGTCGTAAACTTCTTAATACTCTTGGGAGTAACTATATAACGGCATATATTTCCAATCCAACCCTTGACACTTTTAATCTACAAAAAGCTATTGCGCATGAATTAGAAATATCATTCCCGGAAAATGTTGATAATCAGCATCTTCTTAATTTACTTACTGATGAATTAATCAAACTTCATCAAGATGGTAAGCACGTTATTATTGTTATTGATGAGGCTCACGTTTTATCAGATGAAGCTCTTGAAGGTTTGAGGCTGCTCTCCAATTTAGAAACCGAAACAAGCAAGCTAGTACAAATTATTTTAGTTGGTCAACCGGAATTAGATAAACGCCTAAAAAAACCGAATTTGCGTCAGCTAAAGCAACGTATCGTTTTTTCTTATTGCTTACCAGTTCTACAGCCAGAAGACTTACAGGCATATCTTTGTATGCGGCTATCGGTTGCAGGTTATGGTTACCATCCCGGCAAGCTATTTTCGCCCAAAGCTTTAAAACTATTGTTTAAAGCTAGTCGTGGCATCCCTCGCTTAATCAACATTATTTCTCATAAAGCTTTGTTAGTTACTTATGGTTATGGCAAGAAAAAAGTCGACGCAAATGCCATTGAAGTAGCAGTTGCAGATACTGAAGTTATTCCTGCAGTAGCGCTACCTTATCGTTTGTTAGAGGTTGGAACAGTTCTATTGTTATTAGCGTCGTTTGGAATTGGTGGTTACTTTATTTTGAGATCATTTGCCCTATGAGCCTAATTAATAAGATGTTAAATGAATTAGAAAAAAATAAAAAAACTTGGGGGTCAGTACGTACAGAAATACTGTCCAGTATAAATCCAAGTATCAAAAAAAATAGTTTTTTCTTTGGGAAGAAAATCCTCGTTTGGTTGTTAATAGTAGTGGCGGGGATTAGTGTTTGTTTTTACACATATAAAGAAGCTATAAGTAAGCAGAACAAACTAGCGAAAGCATTAGTTGTTTCTAAGAAAACTCCTGCAGTAGCAACGCCAAAACCCGTTGAAGCGCCAAAAACTACTGTAGTTATAGAACCGGTAGTTAAGCTAGGAAATATAGCTTTACGCTCAGTAGATAATAAAACTATTATAGATTTTGTTTTAAGCGCTCCTACTTTATATTTTGTTGAATACAGTGCTGATCAGCAGCAACTGTTTGTCACTTTAAATAACACTGGGCTTCAAGGTAATTTACCAGTAGCGTTGGAAAACACTTTTATAGTTGCATTGAATACTAAACAAAGTGGAACTAATACTATATGTACTCTAACCATCTTGCCGGGCACGAAAGTTTCTGGATTGCAAATGCTCGACAAGCCACAACCACAGCTGCACATCGAACTTTCTAATTCACAGTTGACTGACAGTAAAATGTCAAAAACTCTGGCTCCTGTTTCACCCCAGCAACAACTAGAGCAACGGTATCAACAAATTCAACAGTTGTTAGTAAATGACAATATTAAGAAGGCAATTACGCAATTACACTTATTTGTTGGTGATTTTCCGGAGTCTTTTCAGGCTCGAGAAACATTGGTAGCGTTATTAATAAAAGAAAAAGATCTGCAAAGAGCAAACAATGTGTTAATGGTTGGTATGAATAAAAATCCCAATCATGCTCCGTTCATAAAACTTAAAAGCCATATTTTGGTTGAGCAGGGGAGGATTGATGCGGCGATAAGTTTACTGCAAAAATCGACAGCGTTATTTACTGAAGATACAGAATATTTTGCGTTGCTTGCAGTTTTATATCAAGAGCAGGGACAATTTATAAAAGCTGCAAGAATTTATAATCAGTTAACAAAGATCGAACCCCAAAAAACAATTTGGTGGGTTGGTTTGGGAATGGCATTAGAAAATGCTGGGAAAAAGAATGCTGCAAAAGAGGCATATCAGCGCGCTTATAATAGCTCAGAAACCACGCCAGATTTAGTTAAGTTTCTTGCTGGTAAAATCAAGGAATAGGGAAAGTTGTGTTATGCCTGGAAAACCTCATACTAACGACGTATTGAAAGATGAAAAAGTTGTTAGCAACTGGCAGTTTGAAGTTTGTAATACTCTGATAAAGAAAAAACTCATTACTCGCGAGCAACTTGAGGCGGCAATAAAAAAACAGCAAGAGGTTGGGAGAAAGCTAGGAGATTTGTTAGTTGAGTCTGGCGCAATTGATGAACAAACTTTTTTGCAGTTTTTAGCGCAGTATATAAAACTACCGTATGTTGAACTTGCTCATTATGCTATCGATCTTAGGGCGGCGCATCTGTTACCTGAAAGCTATGCGCGGCATTTCAGAGCTATTTTATTAGCAGATGAAGGCAAGCGATATTTTGTCGGTATGGTTGATCCGCTGGATATTTTTGCTACTGATGAATTATACGGCATCTTAAAAAAACCACTCAAACTTGCTCTGATTAGTGAAAAGGAGTTGTTGTATACTCTTGATCAACTTTACCGCCGTGCCGATGAAATTTCGGGCTATGCAGGTAAGCTTGCCACAGAATTGCAAGTGCCGGCAGAAGCTACAACGGGTGAGAAAAACATAAGGCAATCAGATCCCGTAGTAAGTAGATTGCTTCATTCGGTATTTGAAGATGCAGTCCAAGTAGGCGCTTCTGATATTCATATTGAACCTGCAGAAAATATTTTGCGTATTCGCTTACGAGTTGATGGATTACTGCAAGAACAAGCCATTCCCTTGCAAGGTAAGAATGAGATTCCTCTTGCGCTTGCTCAAAGTTTAAAATTAATGGCCGGATTAAATATTGCTGAAAGGCGTCTGCCACAAGATGGTCGTTTTGAAACAGTGGTGCATGGGGCGAGAATTGATATTCGTTTATCAACGATGCCAAATCAGTACGGAGAGGCGATTGTTATGCGTCTCTTAAATAAAACCAATAAACTTTTGGATCTCAGTACAACCGGAATGCCCGAGGTAATGCTAGCGCATTTTCGCAAATTAATTAAATCTCCACATGGTATAATCTTGATAACCGGGCCAACTGGTAGTGGTAAAACAACTACTATTTATGGCGCACTAACTGAAATTAATGAAGTTACAAAAAATATTATAACTATTGAGGATCCCATAGAATATAATCTTGAGCGTGCCAATCAAACTCAAGTAAATTCTCAAATAGGATTAACTTTTGCTGCAATTCTGCGTTCGGTTTTACGCCAAGATCCAAATATTATTTTAGTTGGTGAAATTCGTGATCAGGAAACAGCATCCATTGCATTGCGCGCAGCACTTACTGGCCAATTGGTGTTTGCCACGCTCCATACTAATGATGCTACAAGCACCGCCATACGGTTAATTGATATTGGGGTAGAAAGCTATTTGGTTGCTTCAACTGTTCGTGCCATTTTGGCGCAACGCTTGGTGCGTCGTATCTGTAGTTATTGTGCAACTCCTTACAAACCTACCGAACAGGAACTCATTCTTTGTTCTACTTTATTTAAGGGGCCAATAGAACAGGGTAGTTTTAGCCATGGTTCTGGTTGTCCGCACTGCAATCACTCTGGTTTTAAGGGTAGGATAGGTGTGTTTGAGCTACTTGAGCTTGATTATGAAATGCGAGAAGCTTTGCGTATTAATGATACTAATAAATTTGTCCAGGCAGTTGCTAAAAACCGTACTTCACCAGATTTATTGTCTAGCACTTTCGAACTTGCTTGTCAGGGAACTGTAGCTTTAAGTGAAGTTATGGGCATTGTCGGAGAGCGATTCTAATGTCTGAAATATTTCATTACGATGGACGTGATTCAAGTGGTCAGAGCGTTTCTGGCGATTTAACGGTCAGTACAGTTGCCGATGTTATTTCCTACCTGCAAAAACGCAATATTGTTCCAATTAATATTAAAGTCGCAAAAAAAAGAATGATTAGTTTGCGTGATTTATCACTTATAACTATAGGTAAAAGTGAAGTTCCGCTACATGATATAATGAATTTTTGTCGACAACTTGCGGCTTTGAACGGGGCTGGGGTTCCTCTCATTAAAGCTATAAAGCAATTGACTCAATCAACATCTTCACCCGTATTAAAAAATATTTTAGCAACTGTTGCTGATGATATAGCTGCTGGTTTCAATCTAGCTAATTCGTTAAAAAAACATCCGAATGCTTTTCCTCCGCTTGTTTCTAATACTATAGAGGTTGGAGAAAATACTGGGCATTTAAATGAAGTGCTATTGCAACTGAGTACTTATCTAGAAACAACCATTATTAATAGGCGTAATCTAGTGAGCGCTGTGCGATACCCATTGTTTGTGATGGGCGCAATAGTTGCTGCTATGATTATCGTAGACTTTTTTGTGATGCCAAAGTTTGCGGCGCTATTTGCGCATTTTCACACGCAGTTGCCGTTACCCACCCGTATACTTATGGCATCATCTACTTTTATGATTAACCATTGGGGAGTATTAGCTGTAGTTGTCTGTTGCGTAGCTATAGGGGCGCGACAGCTGCTAAAAATCCCGGAAATTAACTATTTTTGGGATAAGAAAAAATTATCTTTGCCGGTTATTGGTGGTATCCAAAGGCGGATTCTTCTTTCGCAATTTGCCTGGACTTTTAGTTTGGTTTTGCGCTCTGGTCTTCCTATAATAAAAGGTCTTGTTCTGGCTTCCAATTCAACGGGAAATTTTTATTTTGGTAAGCAGCTTTTAATTATGAGCGGCGCTATCCAGCATGGCGAAACTTTTTCGCAAGCGGCAGTAAAGAGCAATTTGTTTACGTCGATGGTTATTCAAATGATTGAGGTTGGTGAAGAAAGCGGAAAACTTGATGAGCTCATTGGTAATATTGCAAAATACTATGATGATGAAGTTAGTTATGACATGCGGCGACTGAATGAGTCGATTGAGCCAATTTTACTTGGGGTTATTGGTGGGATGGTTTCGGTATTGGCACTTGCTGTTTATTTACCAATGTGGGATTTGATCGAGGTGATAAAAAAGTAAAGCGTAGTATTGTTAAAAATTATCACGCCCTTTCAGGGCTTGAAATCTGGGGGCATCTTTCCCAGGGTTCCCAACACTGCTTCGCAGTTCGGTCACCCTGGGCTATATATATTACGTTTCCTTCGGAACGTTTTTGAACTTGCCGATATGAGAGATTGTTTTGGAAGACAGGTATTTTGCTTTTTTTAGATATTTTTTGTAAAGATGGGTTTTTTAGGGGGTACGATCAAAATTAATAAAATGCGTGGATTTAATAGTATAACTTATCAGATGGATCGATCAAAACGTTCCGAAGGAAACGTAATATATATAGCCCGGGGTGACCTAACACTGAAAGTGTGACGGGAACCCCGGGTGGGATGCACCCCGAGATTTTAGCCCTGAAAGGGCGTGATAAATATGTTTTAATGTAACGGTTCTGAGAAGAAGAGATACAATTTAATGTGTTTAGTGGGTATAATGTTGGGAATGCAATTTAGATTTGGATATGGTTTTGTTCGATAATATTTTATAACCAGGGAATGTAATATGGGAACGAAATTTGTTACTGGTTTGGCAAAAGGAAGTTCGGGTTGTGCTGTGGGAAAAGAAGCTGCAAAAATGGCTCTTCAGAAGCTAAGTGGGAGTAAGGTAAACTTAAGCGTCGTCTTTTCCTCTTCCAAATATAATTATCAAGAAGTAATAAAGGGAATAAGAGAAATAACAGATAACGCACCGCTTATTGGTTGTTCCTCCGCAGGAGAGTTTACCGAAGAAGGGGTGCAAAACGGCAGTGTGGTTTGCGCTTTAATTTCTTCTGATACCCATAAGTTTTTTACCGGAATAGCAAAAGGTTTAAGGGAAGATGAAATAAACTGCGTTAGAGAAGCAGCAAAGGATTTTCCTATGTCCGTAGAAGACTACCCATATCAATCTTATATTTTGTGTGGAGATGGCTTGGCAGGAAAAGGCGAAGAAACTGCCTTGGCAATGTTGAGTGTACTGGGAGCGAATATGAAATTTGCTGGGGGGAGCGCTGGTGATGATTTAAAGATGCTGGAAACGGCGTCATTTGCCGATGACAAAGCTTTGTCGGATGCTGTAAGTTTAGCTTTTGTTGCTTCCAAAAAGCCGTTGGTTATAGCTGTTCGACATGGACATATACCAATTTCTCCCCCATTAACTATCACCAAATCGGAAGCCAATGTTGTTTATGAAGTCGATGGAAAACCTGCTTTTGAAGTTTGGAAGAGGTATGCGGCAGAAGATGCAAAAAAATTCTCGGGTATAGATGTAAATAAATTGCAAGATTGTAGTAAAGAGTTATCTGATTTTTTTACACGCTATGAAGCAGGGCTTTATGTTGATGGAACAAACTACAAGATAAGATGGTGTGGTACTACAGCTACCACAAGTGGGCCCATAAGTTTTGCTACTTCTATGCCTGAAGGAACGGTACTTCGGATTATGGCATCGCCAAAAGAAAATCAAATCGCTTCTGCGCGTCGTTCTGCAGAGATGGTCGTTGAAAGTTTGCGCGGAGTGAAATTGGCAGGAGCAGTAATATTTGATTGTGTAGTAAGAGGGGTGATTTTGCAAGACGAGTTTCATAAAGCAATAAATGCTATAAAAGAAGCATTGAAAGTTCCTTTTGTCGGTCTTGAAACCTATGGAGAATTTGCTATGGAGACTGGTCAGATGTCAGGCTTTCATAATACAACCACCGTAATATTGGCTATTCCAGGCTAACATGACTATTCCAGAAAATAAAATTACTTTAAAACAAATGGTGGCAGATTTTTCTCAAAGTTTAGGAGAGGAGAAAGCCAGGAAATTAGTTGAGAGCACTGTTTTAGAGGTAGGATTACCTATAAAAGAAGTCTATTTTGATACAGAAGCAATTAAGATATTTGAGACCATAGAAAAAGGACAGAAGGATTATATTAGGACGCTTGCTGGATTACGCATTGCTCAATTGATATTGAGTCTTGGAGACATGCGGAGAATAAGCACGCTTATTGGTGAATTACAAAGTGCAAAGGCACAACTTGAAGCATGGTCAGTAACTTTAGAGAATAAGATTAGAGAGCGAACGAAGGAATTATTATTATCTCAAGAAGAGCTTAAAAAAAGCAAAGATACTCTCGAGGATAAGGTACGTGATCGTACCAAAGAGCTGGAAGAAACCACTAAAGATCTACAAAACGCATTGAAAGTAAAAGCAGAATTTTTGGCCAATATGTCGCATGAACTCCGAACCCCGCTTAATTCCATTATTGGTTTTTCCGAAGTATTGCAGATGGAAACATTTGGTCCTTTAAATGAAAAACAAAAAAGTTATATAAACTATGTTCTAAGCAGCGGCCAACATCTGCTTTTGTTGGTAAATGATGTGTTGAATCTAGCAAAAGTAGAAGCTGGTAAAATGGAACTTATTTTTTCGACATTTTTTGTGAAAGATAAGCTGGAGGAAGTGTTGGTTTTGTTTAAGGAACAAGCGTTTAGAAAAAAAATCAAAATGAGCCTGGAGGTGTCAGCAGATGTTGGTGTTATTGAAGCTGATGAGCGAAAATTTAAAGAAATATTTTTTAATCTGCTTTCTAATGCTATTAAATTTACTCCAGAGGGTGGTAGCGTTGGTGTTAAAGTTTACAAACATCCAGAAGAAATTGAATTTGAAGTTTGGGACACAGGTGAAGGTATTGCTGCAGAAAACCTGCCTAAGATGTTTGGTGTTTTTGCGCGCGTTGAGTCTTCTTTGTCTAAAGCAACTGAAGGGACGGGGTTGGGTTTATCTTACACAAAGAGACTAGCTGAGCTACACGGTGGTCGTATCTGGATTAAATCAGAGGGACTTGGCAAAGGGACTCAAACGAGTTTTGTTTTACCAATCAAACAAAAAGCTGGTGCTTGAATATGGCAAAAAAAGTATTAATAGTTGAAGACAATGCAAATAATATGATGTTGGAAAAAGATCTTTTAGAGGTTGCAGGGTTCGAAGTATTACAAGCAGTTAATGCTACGCTTGGAATCGAGCTTGCGCGAAAGGAAAAACCTGATGTTATAGTTATGGATGTTCGTCTACCCGACATGCGTGGTACTGAAGCTGTTAAGATTTTACGCCAAAGTAATGAAACCAGTGGTATCCCCGTTGTTTTTGTAACTGCTTCTGTTATGGCAGAAGGTTTGGAGGAAGTAAAGGCTACACCTAACAGTGCTTATATAAGCAAACCAATTGATACGCACACTTTTGCCAAAAAAGTAGGTGAAAATATTAAAAACGTATAATGTGGGTGGTATAGAAATCTTAAGGAGTAAAATATGAAAGTTTTGGTAATAGATGATGATGAAGGTAGTAGAAAGCTTGCGTGTGATCTGCTCAAATTAAAAAATATTGATCCCATTGAAGCTGGTAGTGGTAGCGAGGCGCTTGTATTATTATCGCCAGAAATAAAATTTTGTATAACGGATATTCAGCTGCCTGATATAGATGGTTATGAGATTGCCAGACGAATAAAGGAAGAATATCCTAAAATGCCTATTATAGTCTGTACTGCTAGTATATCCAAAATTGATAAGATCAAAACAATGCATATGAATCATTTGTTTAGTGCGATGCTTCTAAAGCCTATCCATGTGGACAATTTCAACGAAGTTATTAGCAAATTATTATAAATATTTGCTTCACTAGCCCAGCCTGAGCCGAACGTTTTTTGTGAGGCGCGGGGCTGAGGGAGATGTTGGAAATCGAACAGGTGTTGTAAATATAGAGGATGGTTTATGTGGAGAACAAGGATAGCCAAAATCGCTGGTTATACAGTTGCATTATCGGGACTGTTGGTTGTTATTGGTTGGTTGGTTGGTATTGATTTGTTAAAAACTTTTTCGGCACATGGGAATTCCATGAAGTTTTTGACTGCAATTTGTTTTGTGTTGAGTGGTATTATGCTTGTTCTGATCGTTAAATCAGCCAACAACAAAGACCCTTCTGGATTTATAGCGATCATTCTTTCGATACTTTCTTTGACAATCATGTTGATTATGGCAACCCTGTTTTTTTCTGCAATTGTTGGGTTTGATTTTGGTGTTGCAAACGCACTTGTCAAAGAAGAACCGGAGCAAATAGGAACAGCATACTCTGTTGGTCTGGGGTTACCGTCTATGGCAACGATGATATGTTTTATTTTGATTGCATTGGCAGGCTTGCTTGAGACATTCACTTATTATCGCCAAAAAAGCTTTTTATTATCATTGATTGGTGTGCTCGTGACGGTTATTGGTGCAATTGCTTTGATTGGTTATAGCGTGAATATTCCTCTGCTTTTTTATTATATTCCTGACAAATCTTCTGCTATTGCGATCAACGCTGCTTTGCTTTTTGTTATCTGGGGTTTAGGGGTATTGTTTTGTTACGGTGGTGGAAATGACCCAAACTAAAAATAAATATCCGATAAAAATAACAATCCTTAGCAAACTGCTGGTTGTTTTTATTTCATTTATTTTGATTCCAATGCTTTTTGTCGGTTATGTAATGTTTATATGTGCGAAGAATAGTTTAACTGAAACACAAATATCAAAATTAAATGCTGTTGCCGACCTAAAGGTTGGCAAAATAATATCATATTTTGAACGAATAGATGTAGATATAGCAACAGCGCAAGACGGTTGGAGTGTCAAAAAAAACATGCCTATAGTTAGTGCTTACTTGCATGATCAAAGTAACTCCAAATACATAATAGCGAAACAAAAGCTAGACGATCAATTTAAAAGTTTTCAAAAAGTTAACGAATATGCCAATTTTGTGTTGTTAAATACCCAAGGAGAATTGGTTTATGAGGCTAAGCCTGGACACGAACATAAAATCGATTGGGTTAAAGCACATAAGGGTGTTTTGATAAAACCGAAAACTGGAATCTATTTCTCGCCAGTTTTACAGTACGGTGAAACGACAAAAGAGTATGCAATGTTAGCAAGTGCTTTGGCGCATGATGAGCACGGCAAACTTATTGGTACCATTGTTATTGAAATTGATATGATGCCGATATATGAAGCTATTCAAGATGCAACTGATTTGGGTACAACGGGAGAGACATTGATTGTAGAGAAACGAGGAAATAGGGTGGTTTATTTGAATCCGCTTCGCTACGACAAAAATGCGGTTTTCAATAAGGCGATTGCGTTTGGAGACGGTGAGGAGAGTGCAACGAGTAAACAAAACGGAGCGATGATAACTATTGATTATCGTGGCAAACAGACACTATCGGCTTGGCGTTACATTTCTTTTTTGAATTGGGATTTGGTTGTGAAGATTGATATCGATGAAGCTTTTGCAATGATTTATTTTCTTGAACAGCTCCTTTGGTTCTTAGTTGGAATCGCATTATTAGTTGGAATACTGACTGCCTTTGCGATCGCCAAAAGTATCGCAGACCCGATCTATAAACTACACGAAGGAATGGAGATAATTGGTGGCGGTAACTTAGATCATAGAGTTGGGACAGAAGTGCTAGATGAGGTCGGTCAGTTCTCGCGAGCTTTTGATGAAATGGTGGCTAACCTAAAAAAAGTGACTGCTTCACGTGACGATCTAGACAGGGTAATTAAAGAACGTGAAAAAGCCGAAGAAGAGCTGGTAGCGGCCAAAAAAATAGCTGAATCTGCAAGCAAGGCCAAAAGCGAATTTCTCTCAACGATGTCACACGAACTTCGAACCCCGCTGAATTCTATTATCGGTTTTTCTGAAGTATTAGTGGATGAAACTTTTGGGACGCTTAACAAAAAACAAAAAGAGTATGCCGTGGATGTATTGACTAGTGGACAGCATTTGCTTTCATTGATCAATGATGTGCTAGATATTAGTAAAGTTGAAGCGGGTAAAATGGAACTTAGGTTGAGCGAATTTGATATTAAGTCCCTTATTGTAAATAGTTTGATAATGATCAAAGAAAAAGCAATGAATCATAATATTAAGCTTATCGAAAATGTTGACGAAAGCCTTGGTACTATCCTGGCAGATGAAAGAAAAACAAAGCAAATCATCTACAATCTTCTTTCCAACGCTATTAAATTCACACCTGACGGCGGAAAGATTGGGGTTGAAGTTAAAAAAACAGATAGTAACGAAGTTTTGATTACGGTTTGGGACACTGGAATTGGAATTGAAGAAGAAGACAGGGCAAAAATTTTTGTTGAATTTAAGCAAATTGATAGTGAGTTGAATCAAAAATATGATGGAACTGGACTTGGATTGTCATTAGTTAAAAAATTGGTTGAATTACATGGTGGTAAAATCTGGTTTGAAAGCGAAGGTAAAGATAAAGGTTCTAGGTTCAATTTTGTTCTACCAGTTAGGCAGAAAAACGTTGCTAGTTGATATTAACGGATTAAAATGAAGCTTTTCAACACGCAATGGGCGTTGTTTTTTTGCAGGTCGCAGGTCTGAGTTGATGATTGTAGAATGAACAAATTTTATTTTTATAATGGTGATATACAATGAATAAACAAGAAAAGATTTTAATTGTTGATGATGTCAAGGCTAACGTTGACCTTTTGGAAGCGTTATTGGCGAAAAGTGATTTTATTGTTTTGAAAGCTTATGGCGGAAAAGAAGCATTAGAATTAGCCAAAAAAGAACGCCCAAATTTGATTTTGTTGGATATTATGATGCCAAATTTTAATGGTTTTCAAGTATGTGAAGCATTGAGACAGGATCCTTTTTTTACTTCTGTGTCTATTATCATGGTTACAGCCAAAGACACAGACGATGATATAATCCAGGCTTTGGAAAAAGGAGCTGATGATTATATTATTAAGCCAGTAAAAACTGGGGAGTTGCTTAAAAAAGTTAATAGCTTGCTAGTTAAAGCTAAAAAAGGAGAGTTGCCGAGCCAATATTATTTAGAGAGAAAGAAAATGCAAAAAGAAAGCAAAATAACAACTTTAACTGACTATGCTCGTTTATGTAATTTAGATGAATCGTCCGATGATTCTACAGGAAGAAAATGAGAACGGATATCGATGTTTTATTACGTACCTTAGTGATTAGAAAAGCTTCTGATCTTCATTTTCAAACAGGAAGCAGTCCGGTCTTTCGTGTTAATGGGGAGTTGTTTTTTTCTGATCTTAAACCACTGACCGCGCGTGAAGTAGAAGAATATGCATATTCTATTTTATCTGATGACAAGATAGAACGATTCAAAAGAAATAATTACATTGATTTTTCTTATGTTGTACCATCAATTGCACGCTTCAGAGTAAATATTTATCGCCAACGTGGAAATATCGGTATTGCCGCACGACTTATTCCTTTCGAAATCCCTAGTATTGAAGAGCTGGGATTGCCCTTAATAGTTAAGGATTTAGCAGCAAAGCCAAATGGTTTGGTTTTATTTACTGGTCCATGCGGCAGCGGAAAAACTACTAGTCTGGCAGCGATAATAGAATACATAAATACTAGTTTTAAAAAGCATATTATAACTATAGAGGATCCAATAGAATTTATTCATAGCAATGCATCTAGTATGCTTAATCAGCGCGAGGTTGGTACAGATACGGAATCATTTGCTATGGCGCTTAAAAACGCGCTTCGAGAAGATCCTAATATTATTTTAGTTGGTGAAATGAGAGATTTAGATACTATTTCTAATGCTATTACGGCAGCTGAAACTGGACACCTTGTATTTGCTACTCTACATACGCCTAATGCTGCACAAGCGGTTGATAGGATAATTGACGTTTTTCCTGCCCATCAACAAACGCAAATTCGTGCTCAACTTAGTGATGTTTTGAGAGGCATTATTGTTCAGTCTCTGCTACGTAAAGTGGATGGCACTGGTCGAGTTGCTGCTTTTGAGATAATGACGATGAATGCAGGAGCAAGAAGTTTAATAAGAGAAGGAAAAACTAATCAGGTGTATTCTCTTATCCAGACTGGCCATCAGCAAGGGATGCAAACATTAGAAAGTTCTTTGGCGGCGCTTTACAAAAGCGGGGTGGTTTCGGTTGAAGAGGCAAAAACCAAAGCTAACGATGTACAGACTTTCGAGCAGCTATTAAGAGACAGTCATTAAAGGACAATGGTTCGTCTATCAGCTCTGTCCGTTATAAAACTTTGTTTTATAGTGTGAGATGATGATGCAGAGCTTTGCTAACCAAACCTTGGGTAATCAATTCCTTTATGCTGTGTGCCAAAGTATGCATACCATGTTCGCGTCCAGTTTGAATTGATGAATGGATTTGGGCTGTTTTGTTTTCACGAATCAGATTACGAATAGCAGTATTGCAAACCATAACCTCCGTCGCTGCTATGCGTCCTCCAGAAACTTTTTTCAGTAGTCTTTGCGCTATTACTGCCTGTAATGAGTTTGCCAACATCATACGAATTAAAGGTTTTTCATTAGTTGGAAATGTGTCAACGATACGATCAATACTTTCGTGTGTAGAATTTGTATGTAAAGTTGCAAACACTAGATGTCCTGTTTCTGCAGCGGTCAAAGCCAAACGAATTGTTTCTAAATCACGCATTTCGCCAACTAAAATATAATCGGGATCTTCGCGCAAAGCTGCCCGTAATGCATTATCAAAACTATCGGTATGTTTTTTTACTTCTCGTTGTTGGAGCAAACATTTTTTGGATTCATGTATATATTCAATTGGATCTTCGATGGTCAAAATATGGCTTGATAGATTACTGTTGATGTAATCAAGCATAGCAGCCAAAGTTGTGCTTTTGCCGCTTCCGGTGGCACCAGTTACTAAAATCAAACCGTTTCGGATTTCGCATAATTTATAAAAAATATCTGGCAACTGCAATTCTTTCAGAGTCGGGATCTTTATTGGCAGAAGGCGTATTGCAACACTAATGCCTCTATTTTGATGAAAGATATTTATACGAAAACGTGCCTGTAAATCAGATGAACCCAAACCAAGATCGATATCCAATTGATTGGCTAAAACCGGTTTGTATTGTTCCGGCAACAGAGTAAGTAACATTGATTCAATGGCCGGTTCGTCTAAGGAACATGCGCTTTCAATGGGCTTAAGGTCACCATCAACTCTAACTAGCGGAACAACCCCGCTAGAAAGATGTAAATCAGATGCGTGGCATGATACTGCGTAACGTAAAAGTTCATTGATATTCATGGCTTTTGTTTTAGTCATGTTAGCAACCAGATGTAGTTGCAGTTATGAATGGTGTGCCAGAACGTATGTCATAAGTAACAAAGCAATTGGCTGGAGAGCCAGATTTGCTTACCTGTATTGAAGTGCGTGAAGTACTGTTACCGATGGTATAGTTATCTGGGACTAAACTTTTCAATGCTGCAACAATACCTGCATCAACTGAGTCTGGATAAAGACAGTCACCCTTGATGGTATTGCCACAGGCTGTGGTCACAGTAGCGTTTGTGTCTATTTTTACGGTAACACCATTAGAATGGCCAGGACGAGATATGGCGCCAGCAGCTATTTGTGCTTTAGCGGTGTAATGTACCAATTCTGCAGCACACCCTATGCTGCTCTTTAAGTACCATGTAGTAGCAGTATTTGTTTCGGAGCGAAACTTCATATATCTTGATATGGCAAACGCGGATAAAATAGTGAGAACTATTGCTAAGATAACAAATCCTACTGGAGTGGTATAACCCTTTTGTTTTTTCATATAACATTCCCTTTTTTTGACTGTTCGACTTCATTCCGGAAGCAAGTTACGTAAATCAAAAGCTAATAATAAACAATGCATTTGACATTATATTTTTTTTGTTTAACATTATCAACTGTTTTCGTGTGTTATGTTAAGAGGGTGGATACTGACATGGGTATGGTTGTTGTTATGGATAGTAAAAAACAAACAGGTTTTACCTTAATAGAATTAATTATCGTCATAATAATTCTTGCCATTTTGGTAGCGTTTGCCATACCAAAATATATGACACTTGATACGAAGGCGCGTACTAATGTAGCGCTTGGATTACAAGGCGCTCTAAGATCCGCCTCGGCAATGGTGCGTGTTGTTGCCAAGACCAATGGCATTAGTGCTGGTTCTGTTACCATAGATAATACCTCTGGCGCAACCATATCTGTAGCTGTTAATAATACTACCGGTTATCCACTAGCAACTAATGCTGGTGTAGTAGCAGCTTTAGAAAGCACTGCTGGATTTACTATCACTGGCGTTTCGCCTCTTGTTTTCCAGTTAAATTCAGCTCCATCTGCAACTGCAACCTCCTGTGTTGTTACCTATTCTGATACTGTTTCCCCACCTAATATTACAGCTACAACTACTGGTTGCTAGATATGTTTAGCAATTAATGCAGCTTTTGGTGCTTTGTAAAAAAAAATTGCTGTTTCGATAAAAATACTATATTATTCGTATGTTTACTTTTACTCAAAAGGGAGTGTAATAGTTATGAACAGTAAAAAACAAGCTGGTTTTACCTTAATAGAATTAATTATCGTCATAATAATTCTTGCCATTTTAGTAGCGTTTGCCATACCAAAATACATGTCACTTGATACGACTGCACGTACCAATGTTGCACTTGGAATGCAGGGTGCTCTTAGATCCGCCTCGGCAATGGTGCGTGTTGTTGCCAAGACCAATGGCATTAGTGCTGGTTCTGTTACCATAGATAACACCTCTGGCGCAACCATATCTGTAGCTGTTAATAATACTACTGGTTATCCACTAGCAACTAATGCTGGTGTAGTAGCAGCTTTAGAAAGCACTGCTGGATTTACTATCACCGGAGTTTCGCCTCTTGTTTTCCAATTAAATTCAGCTCCATCTGCAACTGCAACCTCCTGTGTTGTTACCTATTCTGACGCTGTTTCCCCACCTAACATAACAGCCACAACTAGTGGTTGCTAGGGGTTAAAAGCTTAGGATAATGGTTACGTGTGGCGTACGTAACAAGCCCGCGCCTGTTTTTTCATAAAAATAGGCGCGGTGGCGAAGCCGCAGATTGTAATGCGAGGGTGTATACTACATTGTCAGATCGATCATTAATTTCAAGCATCATTCCGGAAGAAAAACCAAGACATTTTTTAGTACTTTTAATTTTAGGTTTAGCAATGCTTCTTATTCGCATTGTTCCGGTCTACACCAGAATATTTACCGATTGGCCAGGAGAATATGGCAATTTTGTGAATTTTTCGGCAGATGATGCGGTATATCACATGCGGTTTGTCCATAATACTTTACATCATTTTCCACTGCGTGTATTTTTCGATCCATTTACTCATTTTCCTTTTGGCAGTTATATTGCTTTTGGCCCATTGTTTACCAACATTATTGCGACCGTTGCCTTAATTATTGGACTTGGGTCACCCAGCTCAGCACTCGTGAATCATGTTAGCGCTTACATACCTCCGGTTATGGGAGCGCTCTGTTTAATTCCGCTCTATTTTGTTACGTGTAAACTTTTTGGTAAAACAGTCGCTATGCTTGCTTCTTTTATTTTAGCTTTTTTACCAGGAGAATTTTTAAGTCGTTCAGCTCTTGGATTTGTTGATCATCATGTTGCCGAGGTTTTATTTTCAACTACAACCTGCGCTTTTTTAATTTACGCATTGGACGCCCATATTAAAAACAAGAGCAATCGCGCTACTTTAGTTTATGGTTTATTGGCTGGAATAACATTTGGCTTATTTATTTTGACGTGGCAAGGCGCACAAATGTTCGGTGTGATTTTTTTAGTATTTTTTATCACGCAACTAATAATTGATCATTTTGCCAATAAGAATACGGATTATCTATTGCTTTTGGTTGTTCTGGTTTATCTTCCTCCAGTAATTATGGTATTGCCGTATATACCAATGTATTCGCACTTCGACCCAACATTATATCCGCTGTATATTATTTTAATTTTGCCTGCTATGGCCGCAATATTTATCGTTTGCTATTTATGGCATCTTGCGCTCAAACATAATAAAGCCGCAAGATCTTGGTATCTGTCAGCGCTTATTGTTACTTTTGTTTTATTGGGTTTTGTTTTTAAAAAATGCTTTCCTCGAAGCTATGGCTTTGTGTTCGATGGTTTGAAGTGTCTATTTCATCCCTCTGCCGGAATGTATACGGTTGGTGAAGTCCAACCAGCTATTATCGATGCCTCTGGTCAACTCACTATCCAAAAATTTTGGTATAACTTTTTTTGGACAATGCCGATGAGTATTATTGGATTTGGATGTTTGTCATTTTATGTTTATGAAAACCGACGGCCAGCAGAAGTTTTTTTATTGGTTTGGTCACTTGCTATTGTAGTTGCTACGTGCGCCCAAATTCGCTTTAATTATGATTTGGTAATTAATGCTGCTATTCTTGCGGGCTTTGGTGTTTATTATATACTGGACTTAATAAGTTATGCTAAGCCAAAAAAGAAGTTGTGGGCAAAATTGCAAAAATTTATTTTTGTAACTTTGTTCTTTGTTTTTGCCCTGCTTATTGTTGATCCGATAATCTTGCTTTGGATGGATAACAAAATACCGTCTGGGGTTCAGGTTAGCCGAAATTGGTACAATACTTTAATCTGGTTAAAAAAGCATACTCCTAATCCGCAAGGTAAAATTATTGCCAAAAATTTCGATTATGCTGCTGGATATTATCCAATACCAAAAAATCTAAATATTCCCTATAACTATCCCAAAAGTGCGTATGGAGTAATGTCTTGGTGGGACGTGGGTCATCAAATTACTTATATTGCAGAGCGGATTCCCAATTCAAACAATTATCAACAAGGTATTGTTGAAAAAAATAATATGGCTGGAGCAGCATTATTTTTTACGAGTAGGGATGAAAAAAAGGCTGTCAAAAATCTTAATGTCGTAGGATCAAGATATATTGTCATTGCTAATGACATGCTTTACTCCAAATTCCCCGGTATAGTAATTTGGAGCGGTGATACAGAAGGTTGGACTAGAAGTATAAATAAAAAAACCAACAAACTAACAATTGAATCATCAAAGTTTTTGCAAACCATGATAAATCGACTTTTTTATAACGATGCTGATGGTTTGCAACATTTTCGATTGATCTACGAAAGTGAAGGTGATTATCTAGTTAATACAAAAAGTGTTGTAGTAGTCCCATCGGCACACGTAATACCTGGTGTTTTAAGATTTAAAAATTATGCTATGGCTTTAAAAACCGTGAAAAAACTTAATAAGGTTGTTGCAAATAAAGAGCGCACTTTTTTTACCTATAGTGCACGTCTACCGGTAAAGGAAGCAAAAATCTTTGAAAAAGTAAAGGGAGCTGTGATCAGTGGAGAGGTTCTGGCAGATACCCCAGACAATACCCAGGTCGAACTGATGTTAAAACTTAAAACAAAATATAAACGTGTTTTTACCTATACCCAAACAACAAAAATAACTAACGGTAAGTATCAATTTATTGTTCCTTATCCAACCACTAAAATGCGTGGTAATGGCTATAGTTATGATATTCAAGCCATTGATGATTATCAAATTAAAATAAAAGATCGGATAATTAAGGTGTTTGTACCAGAAAAAGCTGTTATGATTGGTAATATCATCAAAGTAAACGTAACTCACCAGCCATCTATTATTGGTGGATTAAAAAATGCTTTGAAAGAGGCAAAAATAAAAACAATAAATGTCAGCCCGAAGGGCAAAATATAATAGCCCAGCCTAAGCCGCACGTTGTTTGTGCGGCGCAGGGCTGGGTGTAATGCAGAGGTTGAATTAAGCTCGAAGAGCGAAATATTTAGGTTGTGTTTTTATGCTGGATCGCCAGTAGGATATATTGTATGGATACAAAAAAACAAAATGGTTTTACGATAATAGAATTAGTTGTGGTGATAATAGTTCTTGCTATTTTAGCAGCATTTGCAATACCAAAATACATGAGTATTAGCGCACAATCTCGCATATCTGTTGTTAATGGATTGTATGGTAGTATGCAGGCTGCAGCAGAATTAGTGCGGAGTCTTGCTCTGGCGAAAGGACTCACAACCACTACGTCTAATGCCGATCTTGGTGATGGCCTGATAGTATCTATTAATAGCAAATCTTATCCGATAGCAAGTGCTGCTGGTATTGGCGCTGTACTAGGAAGCACAACTGGGTTCGTCACAGCCAGCATAACCAATGGAATTAGGTATGATTTAACCAGCGGTATTTCAACTTGTAGTGTGTCATATGTAATTACTGATACCACACAACCGACCATTACTACGACGACCGGAGGTTGTTAGTTTGCGTGATGTTTTTCCAGAAGCTCGTAGCGCTCGACTATTTGTTTTACATAATTTCTTTTTTCAGAATAAGATCCTGGATAAAAGCTTCTTTTGAAGCCATAAACAATCACGTCTTTCAACGCAGCTCCGGTCAAATTAAAATTTTGGATTGCCAGCATAAGTTCTTTGGTAACATTGGTTTTACTGACAACTCGGTTGTCTGTGCAAATAGTTGCACTCAAATGGTTGGTAAGCATCTTCGCAAAAGAATGATCCTTGATGTTTTTGAGAGTAGGAATTGTTTGGGTGTTGCTGGTTAGACAAACTTCGATTGTTATGCGTTTATCTGCGATATATTGTACCAAGTTATTTATATAAGCATCTTGATTTTGGATTTTCGGATCAGAGATCTTATCTTTAGAGAACATATAAAAACCGTGGCCAATTCTATCTGGGAAGAGTTCGGTAACAGCCTGGTGGATACTTTCTGGTCCCCAAGCTTCGCCAGCGTGGACGGTTGTATACATAAAATTTTCATGGGCGAAATGGTAAGCTTGTTTGTGATGAATTGGTGGGTTTCCAGCTTCGGCACCGGCAATATCAAGTGCAACTATTGGAACAGCATACTTGTCTCTAATATGTACACAAGATTTAGCTAGCTCATATGATGCCATGGCAAATATTGAATTTAAACTTGAGTGTTTGTGTACCTCAAGAAAATGATCATAAAATTTAGAATAGCCTTTGCCAAAAAATCTCATGGCGCAAGCTATTATTCCGTAGTTAAATTCTGGTAGTTCTTTGGATTTAACTTCTGGTCGTTGGTTGTATTCTGTTTTTGCTTTGTTTAAGCCCTTGTTTATGCTCAAAAGGACTTGGTCAATGTCTTGACTCGCGTTTATATGTAGTTGCGGAGCAAACCGCACTTCGACATAACACACGCCTTCGTTAATATTATCTATAGCGAATTCATAGCCGATCCGCTCCAGATTTTCTGGTGTTTGCATAACTGGAAGAACACAACCAAATCCTTGGAGATACTCTACCAAATTTGCATATTGGTCTTTGAAAACCAATTCATTTAGACCTGCCGTTGTAAAAGACGGCAGAGATAAGTTTTGTTGCTTACTTAAATCGATTAGTGTTTCTATGCGGACAGAGCCATCAAGATGCACATGCAAATCGCTTTTTGGGATTTTTGTTATGAATTCGAGTAGATTTTTTTTCATATATGATTCTCCAAACCTATTAAAATAAAACGTAACTATATCAGCGCCGTGCTGTAAACACATCTAGATTTTAAATAAAAATTCAGCCCGGAGGGCCAAATCCTAATAGCCCAGCCTAAACCGAGCGCTTTTTGCGAGGTGCGGGGCTGGGGAGCATGAGCAAGAGCAAATCCAAGCTCGAAGAGCGAAATAAAATTTTCCCCGAGTTTTATGATTTATTTATGCAACACCGTCGCTGCATAAAAAGTATTTTCCATCAATGTTGCCACAGTCATAGGGCCGACGCCTCCAGGGACTGGGGTAATCCAACCAGCATGTATTTTGGCTGCTTCAAAATCAACATCACCAACTAATTTGCCATCTGGAAGTCTGTCCATGCCAACATCAATCACAATCGCACCTGGTTTTATCCAATCGCCTTTGACCATATGTGGCACTCCCGTTGCAACTACCACAATATCAGCTTGTTTTACGACGGATGGTAAATCGCGAGTAGTGCTGCGACAAACCGTAACCGTGCAACGTGCGTTGATTAATTCCATCGCCATTGGTTTGCCAACAATATTAGAAGCGCCAATGACTACAGCATTTTTACCACGTAGATCAACCCCAGTAGATTGTAGCAGAGTCATAATGCCTTTGGGCGTGCATGGCCGCAATACTGGTTTGTCAGTTGAAAGCCTGCCTACATTATATGGATGAAAACCATCGACGTCTTTGTCTGGATGAATGTTTTCTAAAACTTTGCTGCTGTCTATGTGTTTTGGTAATGGTAATTGAATTAAAATCCCATCAATGGTCTGATCACGATTCAAAGTATCAATTAATTTTAGAAGTTCATCTTCTGACACTGTTTCTGGTAAGTTGTGATCTTGCGAAATCATATTTAATTCTTGGCACATTTTGCGTTTTTTCCCCACATAAATTTTTGATGCGGAGTTGGCGCCAACGATAACTACGGCAAGTCCCGGCGCACGTTGGCCGCTGGCTATACGCTCTTTTACTTGAGCGGCAATTTTTTGTTGTAATTCTTTTGATATAGCCGAACCATCTATTATTTTTGCAGTCATCTTTTTTCTCCCCAATGTTTTTGGAATAGGTTTTTTATAAAAGAGTTTTTATTTTGGCGATGGTTGTTTCGTATGTTTCTTTGGCATGAAAAATTGCCGAACCCATAACAAATGCGTCAGCGCCAGCCGCAGCTATTTTTTGAATGTTATCAAGATTTATGCCGCCATCAACTTCTAGGAGCGGCGCCTCACCATGATTCATGTTGGTTTTATTACGAATTAATTCACGAACTTTAGTGATTTTGGGTAGAGCGCTTGCAATAAATTTTTGGCCGCCAAAACCAGGATTAACTGACATTAATAAAATCAGACTTAGTTTATCCCACGCATATTCTAAGCAATCAAGTGGGGTTGCCGGATTAAACGCAAGCCCAGCTTTACAGCCACAATCAATAATTAATTGGATACTGCGGTCAATATGTTCTGAAGCTTCAGGATGGAAAGTAATGTAAGTTGCGCCAGCTTTAGCAAAATCAACAATTAAGCTGTCGACCGGTTTGGTCATTAAATGAACATCAATTGGCGCTTTGATTCCATATTTGCGTAGACACGCACACACAATTGGACCGACTGTTAGGTTTGGAACATAGTGGTTATCCATAACATCGAAATGGATCATGTCGGCACCAGCTTTTAAAACTGTTGTCACTTCTTCACCCAGGCGAGCAAAGTCGGCAGATAAAATAGAAGGAGCAATAATAGCTTTTTGTGCCATGATTTTTTTGAATTTTTAGAAGCAGGCGGATTTTATCACGCGCTTTTTAATTGGCCAAACGTTTTATCAAATAATAAAAAAACCACTTCAAATAATGTGGCATCCACATAATAATTTTAAATTTGGAATTGCCATCGGTACGATCTTTCCAAGAACCAGGCACCTCATCAATTTTAAGGTTTTGTAAGGCAGCTTTTACTGTTAGTTCCAAGGCTACTTCAAAACCACCAACACTTTCTATCGTAATGTGGTGCAAAAATTTACCACAATATAATTTGAAATTATTAGTTGGATCTTTTGTGCCAAGTCCAAAGCCGTATAAAACAAAACCCGCTAATTTTGACAAAGTCTTCTTTATAAAGTTTCCGCCTTGATATTTTCCACCTTGTGAGTAACGCGAAGAAGCAACTACAGTCGCCCCATTTGCATATTTTTCATACATTGCAGGTAAAATTTCTAGATCGTCGCTATCATCGCCCATAATAACTGCAACTGCACCGTTGTGAGTTTGTTGAAATCCATATTTAAGTGCGTTAACTATCCCACGACCCAAATTTTGTTTTAATGGTATTATTCTAACGTCTTGTTTTTGGAGGTCTTGTAGATAAGGAACTGAAGTATCTTCATCGAAATCGTAAATTGCAAAACATTTCCACGAAAAATCTTCCGGCAAAGCAGATTTCAGATGCTCATATGTTTTTAAAATATTTTTCCCTTCATTATAAACCGGCATGATAAATTCTAAATATACTCCTCGCATTTTATCCACAATTTATATGCCTCCGATTTTAATTTGCTGTGCAATCCACGGAATTACTTCACCAAGAATAGTTACAAGATCGGTTTTTGCTTCAAACCCAAGAATTCGTTTGGCTTTAGAAACGTCGGGAACACGTTTTTGGACATCATATAAAAAAGGTTGATCGCAAACATAACGAAATGGTGTGTGTGGTTTGAGTTGCTGCCAAATGGCTTGGGCTAATTCCAAGACACTAGTGGAGATGGGGGTAGATAAATTAAAGTCTTCATTAATTGCTTTTTCACTTTCAATACACAACCTAATGCCACGCGCTAAATCACCGGCATAAGTATAGTGCCTAATCTGATTGCCATTACCTAAAATATGCAAAGGGTCTTGTTCTTTGATTACTTTTTGTACTAAATCTGGAACTACGTGACTCATTGCAAGTCTAACGTTACCAGACAAAATTGTCTTATCGCATAAGGCGCGTTTTTCACCAATTCCAACACAATTAAAAGGACGAATGGTTGTATAAGGTAAGCCGTATTGAACGCGCGCCCCTTGAGCAAAATATTCACAAGCCAGCTTCTGAAAACCGTAGGTACTCATTGGTGGTGGCGCTTTCCGAGCTTCGTTTTCAGGAGTAGGAAATTTTGTGGTTGATTCAAAAACCATACTTGAGCTTAATACATTAATTTTTTTAAGATGCCGATTTTTATGCGCCCAAATTGCCGCGTCAAAAGTGGCAGCAATAATGCGCTCGTTTTCAGCCAGTAGATCGTAGGCAAACTCGTGAAAATAAGAAATGCCACCAATCATTGCGGCGGCGGCTAATACTTGTTCGCAATCGGTAATAAGCTCTTTTAATAAATCTACATTTTTTGCATCACCTTCGACAAAGTGATATTTGGGGTGATGATCATAGGATTTAGTGATCTTGCCGTATTTGGAATAATTATCAATGCCTACTACTTCATGGCCATGTTCTAACAGTTCGGCTATCACGTAGCCACAAATAAAACCAGCTGATCCGGTAACTAATATTTTCATGTTATGTCCTATCTTTTTCTCCACACTCCCCAACAATCAACAAATGGTTTGTCTATTTTAAGATCAAGATATTCACGATGTGGAACCCCTAAAACAACACCATCGGCTTGTTTTATTGCTGTATTAAAATCAAGCAAATTTTTATTATATACATCACTTATTAAAACCTTCGCCATTTTTACTTCTAAAATTTTTTTTAGTTTGTAGGAAAGACTTGCTCGGGTATCATCATTGTTGGCTTTGAAAGCCATGCCGAGAATTGCTATTTTTTTGTTTTTTAAGCTGCCTAGTTTTTGTTTCATCTGATCAGCCAAAAAAATCGGCAAGCCTTCGTTAATCAACATTGCTGAGTGGCCAAGGAAAAAATGGTTTTTGTGAAAAGCTGAGAGTTGCATAGTATCCTTAAATAAGCAGGGGCCTGCCGCAAGTCCTGGAGTGGTAAAATTTTTAGCTCGCGGATAATCGAATCGCAGAGCATCATAGATTTTATAGAAATCCAACCCTTCCGATTCAATCATCATGTAAAATTGATTGGCGATTGCAAACTCAAGATAACGCCAAGAGTTAGTTATTAATTTTGCTATCTCCGCTTCAATTGGTTTTAATATTTTGATGGATTTTGTAAGATGCGAAAAAAGCGCGACTGCTTCATTTTCAGCCGTCTTGCTGGTAGCAGAAACTATTTGGGGCAATTCTTTTAGTTCTTCCAAACCATGTCCTTGAGCGATCCGTTCTGGACAAAAAGCCAGTTTGTGTTTTCCAAGGTTATCGTGCAGTAGCTGATCAACAATATCGATTACTCCAGGATAAACGGTACTTCTTAAAATTAATAATTGTTCTTTTTTTAAATAGGGCAAGTAGCGATTAACAACGTTAAGAATCTCATGAATCTTTGGATTAAGGTAATCATCAACTGGAGTGCCGGTAATAAAAACAACAACATTTGCAAGTTTTATTGGTTTAGCTTCGACGGTCGCGATTAATTTGCCATTTTGTACGACTTTTTTGAGGATAGCAGCAGCGTTGCCATGTTCCACAAAAGGCAATTGACCGCTGTTTACCAAAGCATTCGCTTTGGTATTAATATCTGACAATGTAACATTAAAACCAATATCGGCCAGAGCAATTCCCAGTGGTAAACCAACATGGCCACAGCCACCAATAATAACAATTTTTTGTTTCTTTTTTATTGGCATAAATCCCTATTTTGAGTGGTTATGGTGCTTTGAAACAATTATGCTATCATGGATCTTCGATACTAATTGTTATCAACATTATACTCAAAGAAATTATGCAAACAACCAAAAAGATAGGTTTTCAAGAAATAGCATTATGGGGTTTGGTAATCCTGGCATTTTTTTTCAGTATTTTTGCTTTTACTATCGGTTGGCATAGTCCAATTGTTGATTTCCACGCTTTTCGTCAAACCCAAACAGCATTATCTGCTTTCTGGATGCTAAAAGAGGGGTATTACCTCAACTATCAAACCCCTGTTCTAGGATATCCATGGGGTATTCCCTTGGAATTTCCTCTTTATCAATGGCTAGTGGTGATAGTCTACAAATTAACTAATCTGGGGTTGGATCAATGCGGGAGATTAGTAAGTATTTTAGCTTTTTATTCAATATTGTTTCCCGTGTATATATTGTTAAAAAGATTAGATTTTAAAATCACGGTATTTAAAATTTTTACCTGTCTTTTTTTACTAAGCCCGCTTTATCTTTTTTGGTCACGAACTTTTATGATTGAATCGCTAGGTTTGTTTTTGGCTATATCTTTTTTGGCATTGACCCAAGAATATCTGAGCGGAAAAAAGACATTAACGGCTATTGTTTGTATCGTTTGTGGTTGTGCTGGCGCTCTTGTCAAAATAACAACATTCGTTCCAGCAGCGCTTTTTTGTGTTGGTTTGGTTTTTATGGATTGGTATAAAAATTATGGTTGCGCAATCAACAAAAAAACAATACTGCGTTATGCAATAACAGCTCTGTTTGTTTTAATACCTTTAGCTGTTGCATTGCTTTGGGTTAGTTATACTGACCACATGAAAGCAGCGCATCCGATTGGTTCTTTTTTGACAGCAAAAGCATTAATTACTTGGAATTTTGGTACTATAGCGCAAAGATTTTCTTCACAACTATGGATAAACACTATATTTGAACGTTCGTTATTAACAGAAAGTCTTGGCTATGGTTTGCCGTTTTTTATTTTGTTTATTTATGTTTGTGGTAGAAAAGAGCGTGTAGGAGAAATTGAAGGTAGCGCAAATGTTAAATTTGCTTTATTTTCTTTAGCTATTTATTTTAGCGCCTTTTTAATCTTTACTAATTTACACATTGAGCATAACTATTATAATTATGAAAATACGCTATATCTCATATTGGCAGCAGCCGTGGTTTTGTATGTAATTTCCCGGAAAATATCGCCCGTTTTTTTTGTGATTTTAATGTTAATAATAATGGCAGTGCAAATAAAAACATATGATTTTACTTATAGGAGATTGGCTGCAGCTAATACGGTTTTTTATAGAGATTATCTTGTTGCATTATTCATTCGCGAACATACCAAGCCCAATGATTTTATTTTGGTTCATGGGATAGATTGGTCGTCAACTATGGCGTACTACAGCGAAAGAAAATCTTTGACTCGCGACTTTTCTACTGTTGCTGATTTTGTTGAAAGGTTGGAAAATATTAACAAATACAGTGGGGGATTACGGCTTGGAGCGGTTGTGTTATGTCCCCCCAAAAAAATAAGGGCTCGTTCTGAAGAGACAAAAGCATTAAGTCAATTGTTGCAAAAATATACTGCGAATGTTGTGGCAAATTGCCTTGTGTGTTATCTATCAGCAAATGATTAAGCCAGTTATACTTCACATGTAGGAAGACACTAATGGTTCAAACTCTGAGCCTAAGAGTTTGAACCTTTTCCTTCAAGCCAAGCCAAATAGAAAATTTTTGCCTTACTCCCACTCAATTGTCGCTGGCGGTTTGCCAGTAATATCATATACAACTCTTGAAATACCGGATATTTCATTGACAATCCGATTAGAAACTTTACCTAAAAATTCTTGTGGTAAATGCGCCCACTGCGCTGTCATAAAATCGATGCTTTTTATTGCACGTAAAGCAATTACGTATTCATATTTTCTTTGATCGCCCATAACACCAACCGACTTTATGGGTAAAAATACGGCAAAAGCTTGGTCAACTTTATTGTATAAATTTGCTTGGTGTAGTTCTTCTAAAAATATATTGTCAGCTTGACGCAACTTATCTAAATATTGTTTGCGCACTGCTCCTATAACACGAATGCCTAACCCTGGACCCGGAAAAGGATGACGCTTAATCATTTCAGGAGCCAAACCTAATTTTAAACCAACGCGCCGCACTTCATCTTTAAACAATTCACGAATTGGTTCGATTAGCTTCAGATGCATTTTTTTGGGCAAACCACCAACATTGTGGTGCGATTTAATAACCTCTGCTTTCCCGAATTTCATTTGTGCCGATTCGATAACATCTGGATAAATTGTTCCTTGGGCTAGCCACCGCACATTGGGTAATTTTTTTATGGTTGCAGAAAACACTTCTATAAACTCTCTGCCTATAATTTTACGCTTAGTTTCTGGATCACTAACATTAGCTAAAGCTTGTAAAAATCGGTTTTTAGCCTTTACATAAATTATTTTTAACTTGAAATGCTTGCTAAATAAGATCTTTAATTGTTTGGCTTCGTCGTGTCGCATCATTCCGGTATCAACAAACACACAAATTAAATTTTTTCCAATTGCTTTTTGTAATAAGAGCGCAGTGACAGCGGAATCTACGCCCCCTGATAAAGCCAAAAGAACTCTATCAGTACCAACAATATTTTTAACTTTACTAACCTGATCACTAATAATATTGCCAGTTGTCCAAAGTTTTTTACATTCGCAAACCCCACTCACAAATCTTTTTAAGATGATTCTTCCATACTTCGTGTGTGTTACTTCAGGGTGAAATTGCAAACCAAAAAAATTTTTCTCTGGATTCTCGATTGCTGCATATAAAGTATTGCTAGTACTACCAACAATCTTAAATCCTGGCGGTAATTTAGTTACCTTGTCGCCATGACTCATCCACACATCTGTTTTTTTTGGTAACATAGCAAATAACTTGGAGTTCTTAACAATTTCAAGAGCAGCATAACCAAACTCCCTCTTGGTCGAACTTACAACAGATCCTTTAAGTTGTGCAGCCATAGTTTGCATCCCATAGCAAATCCCCAAAACTGGACAACCAAGTTCAAAAACAATTTTTGGTGCGCGCGGTGATTTTTTTGCCATTACCGTTTGTGGTCCTCCAGATAAAATAATTCCCTTCGGTGCAAATTCTTTGATTGTCGCGGCGGGCACATCATAAAAATAAATTTCGCAATAGATTCCTAACTCACGTATGCGACGTGCAATTAGTTGCGTATATTGCGAACCAAAGTCTAATATTAATATTTTATCTTGCTGGATATTGTTCATTTATTCTACCCAATAATTAGGCGCTGTTTTAGTAATAGTCACATCATGAACATGGCTTTCTCGTAACCCGGCAGCAGTAATACTAATAAACTGCGCGTTATGTCGCATCGCATTAATATCACCACAACCAGTGTATCCCATGCTAGCACGCAAACCACCGAGGAGTTGGTAGATCACTCCGGCTAAATTACCCCGATAAGGAACTCTACCTTCAATACCTTCAGGTACAAGTTTTTCAGCTGCAGTACCTCCTTCTTGAAAATACCGCTCGGCTGATCCGTGCGAACGAGCCATGGCTCCAACTGAACCCATCCCGCGATAGGTTTTATACGGCTGTCCTTGATAAAACTCTAATTCACCTGGAGCTTCTTGGGTGCCAGCAAATAAGCTGCCAACAACCACACTACTAGCTCCAGCGGCAATGGCCTTACTAATGTCACCTGAATAACGAATACCACCATCCGCTATAACAGGAATATTAGATTTTTTTAAAGCTTGCGCCACATCTTGAATTGCAGTTATCTGCGGCACCCCAATGCCTGCAATAATTCTCGTAGTGCAAATTGAACCAGCTCCAATCCCAACTTTTATTGCATCAGCTCCTACTTTTACTAAAGCAAGCGCGCCTTCAGCAGTTGCAACATTACCAGCAATGATTTGTAACCCTGGAAAATTCTTTTTAATGGTATAGACACAATCCAAAACTTTTTGTGAATGACCATGCGCAGTATCGACTACTATCACATCCACTCCGGCATTAACCAAAGCAGCAACTCTTGCTTGGGCTTCTGCTGCAGTGCTGATAGCAGCGCCGACTCTAAGTTTGCCGCTATCGTCACGACAAGCATTAGGCTTTTCTTTGGTTCTTAAAATATCTTTTACCGTAACCATGCCGCACAGATGAAAATTGTCATCAGTAATTAAAATTTTCTCGATACGATGGGCATGCATTAATTCTATTATTTCTTCACGCGGTGTTCCCACTTTAACTGTTATCAGTTCAGTACGAGGTGTCATTAAATTTTTCACTGTTTGTTTTAAATTAGATTCAAAACGTACATCACGATTGGTAATGATTCCAACCAGCTTATTTTCTTGCACCACCGGCATGCCAGAAATATTATGGGTTTTAGTCAAATCTAATAAATTACTGATTGTGGTTTCTGGAGTAACCGTGATTGGATCATGCACAATGCCGCTTTCGAATTTTTTTACTTTTTTGACTTGAGCCGCTTGTTCTTCGATGCTCATGTTCTTGTGTAAAATGCCAATGCCGCCTTCTTCAGCAATTGCGATCGCCAGACTTGCTTCAGTTACAGTATCCATTGCTGCGGCAATTAAAGGGATGTTCAGTGAAATGGTCGCAGTTAAATTAGTTTTTAGTTGGATATCTTTGGGGAGAACTTGAGAATAAGCCGGAATTAACAGCACATCGTCGAAGGTTAAGCCTCTTCGGATAGTATCCATTTTTATGCCTCGCTATATATGTTTTGTATAGCTTCTGCAATATACAGTCTTTACAACATTAGGCAATTATTTTTTCCGTCGATCCTCTGATTCGTAGTTGTCGGCTTACTTTTTAGTTACTTGGTTTAAATGTTTTTTTAACATGGGATGCCCACTGCATTTGGCATATAAAGTCACGCAAAATAACTTGGGTGAATTGAATAACAACGTGAAAAGCCTTATAGAATCTGGTGCGCCCGGACGGATTCGAACCGCCGACCCTCTAGTTCGTAGCCAGATACTCTATCCAACTGAGCTACGGGCGCGTGCTTGATAATCAAGGCTCACATCGTAACTGCTTAATTTGCCTAAGTCAATTTTGTGGCGGTCAAAAGCAGGGCTGTCTCATTAAAATTAAGCAATTAAGATTATTAAAAGAAAATTTTAAGCCCTGAAGGGGCGTGATAATTTTTAATGAGACAGCCCTGCGGTCAAAAGCAACGTTATCGATAAGGACTTGATCTCATGCAGATCATGTTATAATTTGGTGGAGTTGAATTTTTTTAAAACATAGAGGAAGAGGTTGTATGTTAAAAATATTATTTGTAGATCTTTTTTTTAATCCAAGAAAGTTTTTTACGGAACGAATCTCCTTTTGTAAAAAGCACTATATTTGGCTTACATACCTGATTGGGATTTATAGTTGTACTGAACGCTTCGAACACGTTTGTGTGAAAGCAGAAGTGGTGGGAGGAAAACAACTTGAGTTTTTGTCATCAATGTCATGGTCATTGTACTGGATACTCACATTAATGTTTGGTGCATTAGGCGGGGTAATCGTTTGGTGGGTTTCTGGGTGGTGGTACAAAGTTAGAATAAAGTGGTCTGGGGCAAAACGACCAGATCCATTTGAATCAAGGTTAATTTATATCTCCTCTTCTTTTGTATACGCAGCTCCAATTATAGCCACATATCTTTCAGCGACCTTCTTTTTCAAGAATCCTTGGGGATTTCATTCTGCTGACTCTGGTAATTTTTATATTGAAATTACTGCAATTCTAGCATACATGCTGCTTTACTTTTGGTCTTTGTTTGTTAGCTACATCGGAGTTACAACTCGGTTTAGTCTTGTAAAATGGAAGGCTAGACTTTGGTTTATAATCTTACCTGTTGTTTTGCAAATAGTAGGTATTATCAGCGTGGCCACTATATATTATTATTTATATGGTCAGCAATAAAAGATCAAAATTCGTCAGGTTATGGTGGATCTTAAATAAGCCAAACGTAATTTTTCTGGGAACTTTTCGATTGCATATCTAAGCATGGTGCGTGGCATAGTTTGGTAGTGCTTGCGTAAAAAATTATCCAGAACTGTAAAATCTCGTTTGCCAACTTCGCGTAACATCCAGCCACTAGCCTTGTGAATTAAATCTTCTTTGTCAGATAAAGATTTTTTTGCCAATACCAACGTTTCTTTAAAATAATTATTCCGAATAAATTGCCAAGTTGCCACAATTGCAATTCTGCGTTTCCATAAATTTTTTGCGGTAATTAATTCATGTAAAAATTTTTTGTCTTTATCAAGTAAATAGGTGCCCACGATATATGGCGCACTTAAATCAACTAAATCCCAATTGTTAATTCCAGAAACATTAGCAAAATAAAAATTAAAAATTTGTTTTTGGTTGGCGGGGTCTGCTTTTTGATATTGCAATACTAAAATCAAAAGAGCGGTCAGTCGTTCTTCGTGCAGTGGCGAAGCGAGTAAAATCTTAAGATTATCCAAAGACAATTCGTGATAGATTTTGGCAAGTTGGCGTTGTTTGGGTACAACTATGCCCAAAAATTTATCTCCTTCTCCATATTCTCCCTTTCCTGTTTTAAAAAAACGTTGTAAAGACATGGCCTTAATTGGGCAGGCCAGGTCTTTCAAGTTGTTTCTAATTTTTTTTAGAGTACGCATAACATTTTTCCAACAAGTTTGTTATAATTTCGCGCAATTTTAGCCTGGGTTGGAATTAACAGCTATAAAATAATTTTTTCTAACCAAAAACGAGGAAATTATATGTCAAATATCGCTGAATTAATGGCACAAAAGGCGTGTGAGGCCATGAAAAATGCCTATGCACCATATTCCAAGTTTCACGTCGGCGCGTGTGTACAAGCCGAAGATGGTACATTGTTTATTGGTTGTAATGTCGAAAATGCGGCCTACGGCCCAACTAATTGTGCAGAACGCTCAGCTATTTTTTCCATGATCTCTGCTGGTAAAAAACGTATTAAAGCTCTTGCAGTTGTCGGCGGTTCCGGCGATGCACTATGCACTCCCTGTGGAGTTTGTCGTCAAGTAATTCGTGAGTTCGCCGCACCAGATGCTCCAATATATCTTTGCAATCCACGTACCCAAAAAGTTGTGAAGACAACTAATATTGCAGAGTTATTACCCGATTCTTTCGGTCCAGAAAGTTTGATCTAAAAATTTAAATAAATTAACAGGAGAATAATCATGCCAACTACTGATGCAAATATCAAAAAATGTGCAGCAATTATTGCCGAACGTGCTCCCGGATTTAAACCAAAAATTGGTGTGATGCTTGGCTCAGGTCTTGGTGCTATATCCGATCAAATCCAAAATGCGGTTATTATTGACTATAAGGATCTTCCTGGTTTTTATGTAACCAGTCTTCTAGGCCATTCAAAAAGAATGCACTTGGGTATGTTAAAAGGGATTCCCGTAGTTTGTCTTGAGGGGCGTACCCACTACTATGAAGGAGAAGGATCGACAGAATCTATTCGCACTATTATTAGAACCTTAAAAACTATTGGTTGTGAAATGCTGCTTTCAACTAATGCAGTTGGTTCATTGCGAGTTGAGTATGGACCTGGGAATTTAATGGTAATTGAAGATCATATTAACTTTACTTTCCAAAATCCTTTGACTGGACCAAATGATGACGAGTTTGGCGATCGTTTTGTTTCTATGGATAATGCCTATGATGACGAGCTGCGCCAAAAATTATTAGCTATTGCAAAAAAATCAAATATTCCATTGCAGTCTGGCGTTTATGTTGCTACCTCTGGGCCAACTTTTGAAACGCATGCAGAAATTAGAATGTATAAAATGTTGGGCGCACATGCAGTTGGCATGTCGACTGTGCCAGAGACTATAGTTGCTAGACATTGTGGTTTGAAAGTGGCATCTATCTGCGCTATTACCAATCTTGGCGCTGGTTTGAGCAAGGAAATTTTGAGCCACGAAGGAACATTACGCGGAGCAAAGTTGGCGACAGATCATTTGATTAAATTATTTTTAGCATTTATCGAAGAAATGTAACACTACGTAGGTAGAGAGCAGGGCGATTGCATTTACTTTTTATTTAAGAACTCGTCATTGCAAAAAATGCTCGCAATGACAGAGAAACTTTTTAAATACAATTGCTCTGAGGTAGAGTGGCACTGCTTGCTTTATGTTGTAGATTTTATATTATGTGATACTTGATTTTAAATTTTTAGGAGAATCTAAAATGGCTGATGCTTTAGGTATGATTGAAACAAAAGGTTTTATCGGTATGGTTGAAGCAGCCGATGCAATGGTTAAAGCTGCTAAAGTCGAAATTGTTGGCTATGAAAAAGTTGGCGGAGCTTATGTTACCGTAATCGTTCGTGGTGACGTTGCTGCTGTTAAAGCCGCTACTGAAGCCGGTGCTCGAGCTGCAAGTAAAGTTGGTGAGTTAGTTTCAGTTCATGTCATTCCACGACCACACGAAAATGTTGATATGATTTTACCTTTGGGTAGACAGGGCAAAAAAACAAAATAGAGCCCCAATGCATTTTTGTAGCAGCAGGCTTTAGCCTGTATGATTTAAGTTGAGGAGCGAATCTATGCAGCTTGGTAAAATTGTAGGTACAGTAGTTTCTACTAGAAAAGACGAAAAACTCGAGGGCTTAAAACTTCAAATCGTCAAATTTATTAATGCTGATGGTTCTTTTACCGGAGGCTTAGTAATTGCGGTTGATTCTGTAGGTGCAGGTGTTGGTGAGGTTGTGTTGGTTGCAGCTGGAAGTTCGGCACGACAAACTCAGATCACCAAAGATAAACCAGTGGATACTGTAATCATGGCGATCGTTGATGAGCTTGAGATAGCAGGGACACACGTCTATATTAAATAGTTTTGATCCGATTAGCCCTAAATATGATTTCTGACAAACAAATCAATTCTATCGTTGATCGCGTCGTGGAGCAGCTTGTTGTACCATCTGCCAAAGTATCAATCCCAATAGAAAAAGTATTTATAAAAAGTAAGATGCCTAACATTGATGCTGGTGGCGCTTTAGGATGTTTTACCACTATTGAAGAGGCTATTAGCTCGGCAGAAAAAGCGTTTTACGAATATAAATCAATTTCTGTTGCCGAGCGTAATAAAATTATTGCCACTATTCGTGATCTCTGCTTAGAAAATTTAAATAATTTTGCGCGCCTTGCATTGGATGAAACTGGATTAGGTCGGTTTAATGACAAAGTTCGCAAAAATGAACTTGCTATCATGAGGACGCCAGGGACTGAAGATCTCGAGTCAACTGCGTTTACCGGAGACAATGGTTTAACCCTGTTGGAATGTGCACCTTATGGAGTTATAGGCTCAATTACTCCAAGCACCAATCCGTCCGAAACTATTATCAATAATACAATAAGCATGATTGCTGGCGGCAATGCAGTGGCTTTTAATCCGCATCCTGGAGCGAAAAAAACATCAGTTTTTACTGTAAATTTAATTAACAAAGCAATTATTTCTGCCGGCGGTCCTCCGAATTTAATAACAACCATAATCAATCCAACTATTGAATCTGCAAATGCTTTGATGACTCATGCAAAAGTTGGATTGCTAGTTGTTACCGGTGGACCCGCAGTTGTTGCTGCCGCAATGAAATCTGGCAAAAGAGTAGTAGCAGCCGGACCCGGAAATCCTCCGACCGTTGTTGATGAAACCGCTGATCTTGATAAAGCCGCGAAAGATATTGTTACTAGTGCCAGTACTGATAATAATATTATTTGTGTAGTCGAAAAAAATATTATTGCGACCAAAGCTTGTGCTGATGATTTGAAAAAAGCATTGATTAAATATGGCGCGTTTGAATTAAATAGCTACCAAGCAAATAAACTAGCCAAAATTATTGTTGACGCTAATGGGCACCCTGATAAAAAATGGGTTGGTAAAGATGTCCAATTAATTTTGAAGCAAATTGATGTAGATGTTGATCCTGAAAAAAGATTAGCGATCGCCGAAACTGATGCGAATCACCCATTTGCCAAATTAGAATTATTAATGCCGGTTTTACCATTTATTCGTGCCAATGACATTGATGAGGCAATTGATATAGCTTATCAGCTTGAAGGTGGATGTTTTCATTCGGCATCGATTCACTCGCGTAACATTGATCATTTGCATCGGATGGCAGTAAAAATGAATACTGCGGTTTTTGTGAAAAATGGTTCGACGCTTGCTGGTCTTGGTTTGGGCGGTGAGGGTCCAGCTTCGTTTACCATAGCAGCGCCAACAGGGGAAGGGGTGACAACCGCAAGACATTTCACCCGAACGCGCAGGTGTGTGGTAAGCGGTCATTTTCGGATTGTGTAAAAGGTATTTGACGCTATGACTATATCTTCAGCCCAAATAATCCAAAGGGTAAGATCTGCCGGTGTCGTTGGAGCTGGCGGCGGTGGTTTTCCTACTTACGTAAAACTGCAGGCTAAAGTCGATACTGTCATTGCCAATGGTTCTGAATGCGAGCCATTATTATCAAGCGATTGCTCGATGATGGAGAAAAAACCAGATTGGCTGATTGCAGGCCTTCAAATCGCCATGCAGGCAACTGGCGCCAAAAATGGAATTATTGCTCTTAAAGAACACTACCGTGATGCTATTAAGGCTATCGAAAAAGTTTTACCAAAAGACAATTCAATCAAACTACATTTACTCGAAAATTACTATCCGGCCGGCGATGAATTTTTATTAGTTTATGAAGTAACTGGTAAAGTAATTCCCGAAGGTGGAATTCCGCTCAATGTTGGTGTTGTCGTGAATAACGTTATTACTTTGATGCAGGTATATCAAGCGGTCAATGGCAAACCCGTCACTGAACGAGCGGTAACTTTGGTTGGGGAATTTAATGAACCAAAGGTTGTAACTGCTTCTATTGGTACAACCTACGAAGATCTCATAAAAATTGCAGGTGGCTTTAAAAATCAAAATCAAGATGTTGTTTTAATTGATGGTGGCCCAATGATGGGTAAGATTATTGATGATTGGAAATGGGGGATTGCCAAAACTACTAGTGGTGTTTTAGCTCTGCCCAAAGATCATTTTATTGTCAGAATGGCTGAGCAATCATTATCACAAATGATCAAACGTTCAAAAGCCGCATGTTGTCAGTGTTTTCGTTGTAGTGATCTTTGTCCGCGTAATTTAATCGGACATGAACTTTATCCGCACATGACAATGCGTACTATTGATTATAATCAAGCCGAGCCTTCAAAACACATTACTTCGGCTTTTTTATGTAGCCAATGTGGAGTATGTGAATTAATCGCTTGTGATTTTATGCTGTTATCACCGCGTAAAATTCTTGGAGCTTATCGCAAAGAGTTGGTTAAAAAAGGCGTTAAAAATCCGCACACTCGAAACCAACTTACTCCAAATTCACAATTTGAAAATCGAAAAGTTGCGATACCGATGCTACTTAAAAAATTAGATTTGATGAAATATGATGTTGAGTTGCCTTATGTAGAAGGCGTGCAGTCAGTTAGAAAAGTAAGAATTCCGTTGGATAGGCACACAGGTCGGCCGGCGTTACCGAAAGCCCAAATGGGACAAAAAGTAAAAATGTGTGATATTATTGCAGGCACTCCAGAAGATGTATTGGGAACAGTTTATCATGCTTCAATCGATGGTAAAATTACTGATATTAATAATGAATGGATAGAAATATCCGCTAAATAAATATAAAAATAAATCCAGCTCCGAAGGAGTAAAATGCTTCACCAGCCCAGCCTAAACCGAGCGTTTTTTGCGAGGTGCAGGGCTGGGTTAACAAGAATGTAGAACGAGTCATTTATGAAAGAACCTGCGTTAGGGTTGATAGAATTTAAATCTATTGCAAAAGGAATTTTTGCGACTGATGCTGTCGTAAAAAAAGCACCGGTTAGGATTTTGAATACCAATCCAGTTTGTCCAGGAAAATACTTGTTGATTTTTGCTGGTGAAGTTGCTGATGTTGATGAAGCGTTAAAAGCTGGTCTATCCGCTGGCGGCGATATGGTAATTAATGAATTATTTTTGCCGCATTTACATCAAGATGTAATCCCGGCGATTTCTGGTTCAACAAAAATCGAAAAGTTTGGTGCGCTCGGTATAATTGAAGCGTTTTCTGTAGCATCTTGTGTTGCTGCAGCGGATATTGCAGCAAAGAATTCGCCAATTGAATTAGTTGAAATAAGATTGGCAAATGGTTTGGGCGGTAAAGCATTTTTCGTGATGACGGGCGAGCTTGCTGATGTTGAATCTTCAATTGCGGCTGCCAAAGAATATATTAGGACAGAGGGATTATTGGCAGGGTGTGAAATCATTGCCGCCCCGCATATGGATTTAATTGATAAAGGTATGTATTGGTAATCCGACTCAAATGCCCCGAAGGAGGCAAAATATATATAGCTTGGGGTGACCGAACACTGAAAGTGTGACGGGAACCCCAAGAAAGATGTTCCCTCGGAAATTATAGCCCTGAAAGGGCGTAATAAATGGGTAAAAAATTGAATTCTAAATTAACGGCGGTAGAATATGCAGTTAGCTAAAGTAATCGGTACGGTAGTTGCTACAACAAAAGATTCGGCGCTTACTGGATTAAAAATCTTGATGATCCAGCCGCTGACCGATGAATTAAAATCTTCGGGCGGTTCAATTGCGGCAATAGATACGGTACAGGCTGGCATTGATGATTTGGTGCATTGGGTTACCGCGCGCGAAGCAGCACTAGCACTGCCAGATTCATTTGTTCCGGTAGACGCCGCCATTACGGGAATTGTAGATCAGATTGATTTCAGCAGTAAGGGAATAGAAGATAAACAAAAAATTTTTGAAACATAGATGCCGTAAAAAACTATGATACTAGCACGCATTAAAGGAAACGTTGTTGCCACGGTGAAGCACCCTTGCTATGCGGGGCAGCGATTGCTTATTGCGCAACCTATTGATGAAAAAGGTAACGACAAAGGCGATTCATTTTTAGCTTGCGATAGTGTACAAGCAGCTCCGGGCGATGTGGTATTAATCGAGCGCGAAGGTAATACTGCACGCCAAATTTTGGGCACCCCAAATGATCCTTTTCATTCGGTAATTGTTGGTATTGTTGATAAGATAACCACTTAAATTATAGAGAATAAACCATGACAGACAAAATTGATGAATTAGTAGAATTAATAACAAGGAGAGTTACTGAGCGGCTTCAGGCTATGAATATGCCAAATATGCCAACAACAAATTTTGAGCGCAAAAGTCGTGATTGTACACAATCGACTGGATCTTGTACTAACTGCGGTCTTTGTGTGGTAAAAAAACCCCAAGCTGTTGACAATATTATTAGCTTTGGCGCTTCTCGGATTGGGGCTAATGCTGGTATCAGTTCACAAATAGATACCAAGCTTGCAAGTATGATCGATCATACTTTACTTAAGCCGGATGCTACTCAAGCTGAGCTTACGAAAGTTTGTACTGAAGCGAGAGAATATCATTTCGCAACTGTATGCGTTAATTCCAGCAATATTCCTTTTGTAGCGCGCTTGCTAAAGGGGAGTTCTGTAAAGCCAATTGCAGTTGTTGGTTTTCCTTTAGGAGCTGCGACATCTCAAGCTAAAGCCTTTGAAGCCAAAGAAGCTATCCATTCAGGCGCCGAAGAAATTGATATGGTTATTAATATTGGAGCCTTGAAATCTAAAGATTACAAAACAGTTTATGAAGATATCAAACAAGTAGTTGAAGCTTCAAAGCCGTATGCGGTTAAGGTTATTCTTGAAACTTCAAGCCTCGATCATGATGAAAAAGTTTTGGCTTGTGCGTTATCAAAAACTGCTGGTGCTGCTTTTGTAAAAACCTCAACTGGATTTGCATCTGGCGGTGCAACTGTAGAAGATATTGCATTAATGCGTAAAATTGTCGGCGAAAATATGCACGTTAAAGCTTCTGGTGGAATTCGCACCAAAGAAGATGCAGAAAAAATGGTAAATGCTGGAGCAGATCGAATCGGTGCTTCAGCAAGTGTGGCAATCGTGACTGGCAAACAAACAAAAACCGGTGGTTATTAATTAACGGATCAAGTTATATGGCAAACCCTAGTTTTGAATTACGAACTCTGACTTTTTTGGATAGGTTGCAACCACAATTAGCACGTTTTATTTCTAAGGATAATATGGTTTGCTATCCGACCGACTACGATGCGATGTTGATCATGGAAATAGCCCCAGCCATGGAAATTCATTCGATGGTTGATTTGGCGCTCAAACGCACTCAAGTGCGACTTGGTGCATTAATTACTGAAAGATATTTTGGTCAATTATTTGTGCAACACTCTAATCAAGGTGAAGTGATTGAAGCTGGGCGAGAAATTTTGCGTGCTACTGGTTTAGATGAAAATAACCGTGCCAAAATTGAAATTCTTACCAATAAAATTATTCGTAGCGTTGAACCAGATCATGCTGTTTATTTTAATGTTAGTTCCAAAGGTGATAATAAAGTAGATGCTGGAGAATCAGTTTTGATTATGGAAACCACTCCAGCCGCATATTTGGCTATTGCTTGTAATGAAGCGTTGAAAGCTGCGCGGATAAAATTAATAGAAATTATGGCCTTTGGTGCTACTGGTAGATTGGTTATGAGTGGTTCAGAATCAGAAATTGATTCAGCGGCTGAAGCTGCTCTTAAAGTGATCGACAAATTAAACGAGATGCGTGCAAATAAAAATTATAAACAATTGGGTGCCTAATTCATGGGTAATCGACGTTCGTTTATAGTAAGTGAGATCGTAAAATACAGCCAAAAACTAGATCAAAAAGGTTTTGGCGCTAATCACGATGGCAACATCTCTGTTAAATTTGATGATGTGTTGCTTGCCACTCCAACTGCAGTTAGCAAAGGCAATGTCACTGCAGATTTAATTATAACTCTTGATAAAAATGGCAATAAAATTGATGGAATCGGCAAACCATTTTCTGAAATTAAATTGCACTTGGTTGCTTATCGTGTTCGTCCAGAAATCAATGCAGTTGTGCATGCGCATCCATCATTTGCTACTGCCCGTGGACTACTGAATTTGTCGATTAAACCGGCAATTCCGGAAGCGATTGTTTCAATTGGTGATATTGTTCCAGTTGTTGCATTTGCCATGCCTGGTGCAAGAGAAAACGATAGCATTGTTGCAAACGCTTTGGCCGCAGTTGATGTTTTTATTATGCCGGGCAATGGAGTGTTCGCAGTTGGCGACTGTGTAGAGCAAGCTTATTTGCGTTTAGAGTTGGTAGAACATCTGGCTAAAATTGATTATTATGCGCGTAGCATGGGTACTCCAATGGCGCTCACAAATGAAGATGTTGCCAATCTCATGGAAAAGCGTGCAGCCATCGGTCTTGGACCAAAGAAAAATATTGCTGTTTCTTCGCAAGAATCTAGGTTTACCATAAAGCAACAACAGATACCCGAGCTTGAAAAATTGATTTTAGAAGAAATTAAAAAAGCTCTGCAGTAAAAAGTAATTTTGGCTACCTGAAAAGTAGAGCTTGTGCTATTATTGAATGACTTTAAAAATAAGAGAATAAACTATGAGAATCCCACTTATTGCTGGCAACTGGAAAATGAACAAAACTATCGGTGAGGCGCTGGAACTAGCAAAAGCGTTGCATTATGGTTTGCAATATCCAGAAGCGACCAAGCTTGAGATTGTTGTGGCACCGCCATATACCGTACTTAATAAGGTCGCAGAATTTTTAAAAGACTCCTTCATTGGGGTTAGTGCCCAAGATTTATTTTGGGAAGATTCTGGAGCATTCACCGGTGCAATTTCTGCTCCAATGATAAAAGATGCTGGGGCAGAATATGTAATTATTGGGCATTCGGAAAGGCGCCAATTATTTAATGAAACTGATGCTAGTGTAAATAAAAAAATAAAAGCCGCACTCAAAGCTAGTCTTATTCCGATTTTTTGCGTTGGTGAGACGTTGCAGGAGCGTGAAGCAGGAAAAGTGAATGCTGTTATTGGAACTCAGTTTTCTGGAGGGCTTGAAAGTTTGACCACAGAAGATATGGCAAAGATGGTAATTGCTTATGAGCCTGTGTGGGCAATTGGCACTGGCAAAACTGCGACTCCTGAGCAGGCTGAAGAAGTTCACTCCATGATCCGCAAAATGTTAGTTGAAAAATTCGGTCAGACAACTGCTGACATAGTTAGAGTTTTGTATGGTGGCAGTGTCAAGCCATCAAACAGTAAAGAATTGTTATCTCAGCCAAATATCGATGGTGCCCTAGTTGGCGGTGCAAGTCTGAAAGCAGAAGATTTTGTTGGGATCATTAAAAATGCGATTTGATAGAATTTTAGACCAGCGCTGGGTAGCGAAATAAAAATTCGGATTGCAACAGTCACATTGGGGTTTTAGAAAAAATATGGAGGTTTTATGTTAACACCAGGGGAGCCAATTGCGCGTACACAGACGGAATACGAATTTCAACAATCTTTATCCAGGATTGGTCCGAAGACGTATACGCATACTGAAGAAGAATATCTGGAAACTTTACCTCCGGGTCTGAAAATAGCATATGGTACTTTTAATGAGGCTCAGCGCACAGCAGGGAGAAACGTTTATGAAAAAAATAAACGACTAGTTGAAAGGTATGGGTCTAGTGAGGCTTTTCAATTGTATAATGCGTGCCAAGAAGTAAAAGGTAGTGAAGCAACTTTTCGTAGCGTACTCAAAGAACAAATTAGATTCATAGAAACTCTTCTTATTGATCCAAGTGACCCTAAACTTTCTGATCCAAAGCTTTATGATCCAAGACTTAGAAAAAAACTTGAAGGGCTTTCTGAGGATACTAAAGTAGGGCTAAAAAAACGATTAGAAGTATTTAAGCGTCTCGCTGACTCCGACGGTTTTATTTTTGATTCAAATGGATTACCTTTGGATATAGATGGGGCTTTTTTGCGAAAAGATTACAGTGGTGCAGTACAGGCAGTTTGCACAAGCCTTGAATCACATATAGCAAAGTTTGGCTCCCTTTTTATTGAGGCTACAACCAGCTATCTTGAGTTTGGTCAATTTTGTGATCATGAAGGAATAACGGGAGTACTTGCTGATATTAAGGATCCATTAATACAACCTGGTATAGTATATGGGCCTCAAAATTTAGCTATTCTACCTATGCAACGTATGCAAAAGTATGGACTCCTGGTGAGGGAGATATCTGGTCGCGTTGCGGGATTAGTGGATGAGCCTGCGATGAAAAAGGTGGGTGAGGTCTTTGTTGCTCTTGGTGAGTTTTCTATAAAAGCTAACGAGGCTCAAAGAGTTTATGATCAAACTAAAGGAAAAGAAGCTGCCGAGGCAAAAAAAGTAGAGCAGGAAAGGCTTGCAAATAAGCTTGTAGAAATATTTAGTGCTGCCGGTGAAGAAGAAACAAAAGAAATAGCGGAAATTATTAAAGAACAAACTCCTGCGTTTGCAATTTTTAGCAGAGCTTTTGAAAGGCTTGACAGAAAAAAACAAGCAGAAGCGATAAAAGAAATAGTGAAAGCTGTTAAGACTAAAGATGGGGACGTTATCCAAAGAGCACTGGAAAAGCATGGGGTTATAATACCCAAAATGGGGCGTTTCCTAGGAGAAGCGATAGCAAGTGGTTATTCAAAATATAAACAAGATCCTTACTATAACCAGATAAATCCAAAAATTAGAGAACAAATTCGGTTAGCAGGAATAAATGCGGGTTTTGGAAAAACTGCGGAAAGCAATTTTTCTGGGCATATAATTGGTCAAATAAATATAGAATTTGGTAAGGCTCTTGATGCCGCTTTAAAGGGAAATAGAAAAGGAATGGAAAAAAGTTTAAAGGAGATAGAAAATTATTTGACCAGGGTTGGGTTTGACGATCCGCAAGCCAAAGCCGTTTGTGATGGTATTAAAACATCTGCAATAATGGGGGCTATAATAGAAAAAGCTCTTGATAGTGATGCGTATAAAGAAGCGGTTTCATTATTCATAGCGAACGATCAAAGAGAGTTGAATAGTTGTATAAAAGGCGTAGAGAGCCACTTAAGAGATTTGGGATTTGATGAAAATCAAGTGAAAGGTGCTCATGATAAAATTATGGCCGATGCAAACGCTATAAAAAAATTATTAATTGATGAGCCAGTGCAGCCTCATAAATCTAAAGGAGAGGCTCCGAGGTCATCGACAACGCAAGTGCAAGCAACATCGTCTCCAGTAATACCAAGTGTGGGCGTTAAGGTTGTTCCTCCTACGGTTCTGCCAGCACCTCGCATAGAGGAAAAACCTCCTGCGCCTGATACTAGGTCATCACATGTGAGCCCCCCGGGGGTAGAGACTCCAATGCCACAAAGTGTTACAAAAGCACCGCTTGTACCTGTTGATGAACCTGCTGAAGATGTTCAAGGGAATCCTTTGTATAATACATGCTTAGAACTGCAAAAAACCGAAGAGTCATTCCGTGCGGGTCTAGCTGTTATAAAAGAAGTCGAATCTGAAGGAAATAAATTTGGAAATTACACAAGTCTTGCAGAACCATTCAACGCCCTTGGACAAGTCACGTCGGTTCCATTTCAAGCTTTACGCATCAAAGAAAAATTTTTAAGTGGTGATCAAAATACAATAATATCCGGTATTTGTGATGAGTTGGGCGGATTGCTTGAAATAGAGATGCCAAGTTTTATTAGCGCAGTAGCCAGCATGCGTGAAATTGAAGACCTTTATCAACAAGCAGTTGTATCCGTAAATAAAGAAAGAATCCGAGAAGGTAAGAAAACCATTCCTACCAGCATATCGCCTACAGCTTTACCTATGCAGCGTATTCCAAGGTATATGTTGCTTTTAAGGGATATGATGAAACAAGCTCCAACTCCAGCAAATAATATTAGTCCTGATGTTTTAGAAAAGTTAAAGACCACTTTACAAAAAGCTGAAGAGGCTGTTAGTTTAATCAACCAAAAAAAACGAGAGGCGGAACTTAAGCAAACTGAAATAATGTTTAGTGCTGATAAAGAAATACAAGAGATACTTATTAGAAACGGTGTTGGTAAGGAGACACCGCTTGAACCAAAAGAGGAAGAAAAAGCTAAGAAAGAGATTGCAAATGCAATTAGGAATGGAGAACCAGAAGACATAAAGAAGGTTCTAGGTAAATATCGCTTTAGTATGGGTGCTGATTACGCGCGTCCTGGCGAGGTTAGTCCAGCTCTTGCAAAGGCAAAAGCCATAAAAAGAGATTTTTATTGTGGTTTAATAGATTCACGTATCAGGGAAAAGATACGGGAGACAAAAGCACCAATTCATGCAAAACCTAGTTTTACGACTTGGATCCGAGCTAGATTTCGTGGTTATACAGACACTACCAAATATATAATCCATAGGATTGATAAAACTTGTAACGAATATTATATAGGTAAAAATAATCCCGCCAGTCTTAAAAGGCTAGACAACTATTTATCAATGTTAGGAGTTGATCAATCGGCGATAACTTTGGTAATGCCACCGTCTTCACCGCTTCCTCCGGAAGTAATGCCAGTACCGCCGTTGGCACATGCAGAAGCAGAAACAAGTTCTAGTTTTAGCAGCCTATTAAGTGAATTAAAACTTGTACAGTCCCAGCGCAAACAACAATCAGATTCGGAACTGCCATCTTCTCCAGCAAAAGTAGGAGTAGATTCTGGTTTCATAAGTGAGTTAAAACTTGTACAGTCCCGGCGCAAACAACAATCAGATTCTGAGCCACCGTCTTCCCCACTTCCTTTGAAGACCTCGGTGCCACAACAACCACCGATGGCGGGTCATGCTCCATCTGATCAAACTTTATCGGTATCATCGCGGCCGCTTAATCGTAGCTATTAGACGGCAGTGTCGAGCCATCAAACAGTAAAGAATTGTTATCTCAGCCAAATATCGATGGTGTCCTAGTTGGTGGCGCAAGTCTGAAAGCAGAAGATTTTGTTGGGATCATTAAAAATGCGATTTGATAGAATTTTAGACTAGCGCTGGGTAGCGAAATAAAAATTCGGATTGCAACAGTCACATTAGAATTTTAGAAAAAATATGAAGGTAGTGAAGCAACTTTTCGTAGCTTACTCAAAGAACAAATTAGATTCATAGAAACTCTTCATATTGATTCAAGTGACCCTAAGCTTTCTGATCCAAGACTTAGAGAAAAACTCAAAGGGCTTTCTGAGGATGCTAATGAAGTTGCTTTACGTTTTTCTTGACTAAATTATTTCTTTAAAACCCTTGACAATATTTTAAAAAAGTTTCTATTTTTGATTGACAATGGGTGATTAATTGGTAAGAATGACCGGCTAAAATTTTTTATATAAGGGGAGGGGTTCCCGAGCGGCCAAAGGGATCAGACTGTAAATCTGCCGGCTTACGCCTTCGTAGGTTCAAATCCTACCCCCTCCAAAAAATTTATTTTTTGGGTTTTATGCGGGCGTAGTTCAATGGTAGAACTTCAGCCTTCCAAGCTGATAGCGTGGGTTCGATTCCCATCGCCCGCTCCAGTTTCGAAGGTTTTTTGCCCACATAGCTTAGTCGGTAGAGCACTTCCTTGGTAAGGAAGAGGTCATCGGTTCGATTCCGATTGTGGGCTCCAGTGGTGCCGCAGGTTGGTAGCTGCAGGTTTAGCCTGCGCAATTTAACAATAGGAGTCAAGACAATGGCAGAAAAAGAAAAATTTGAACGAACGAAGCCCCATATTAATATTGGTACGATAGGGCACGTAGATCATGGTAAGACCACGCTAACAGCGGCGATGACGATGGTACTTGCTGCTAAATTTGGTGGTGAAGTAAAGAAATTTGACGAAATTGATAATGCTCCAGAAGAAAGAGAAAGGGGTATAACAATTGCGACTTCGCATGTTGAATATCAAACAGCGAAATTCCATGTAGCACACGTAGATTGTCCTGGACATGCTGACTATGTTAAAAACATGATCACTGGAGCGGCGCAGATGGATGGAGCTATATTGGTTGTAAGTGCAGCCGATGGTCCAATGCCACAAACCAGAGAGCATATTCTTTTGGCTCGCCAAGTTGGGGTGCCGAAAATTATTGTATATTTAAATAAAGCTGATATGGTGGACGATCCTGAATTATTGCAATTAGTTGAAATGGAGATTAGAGATTTATTGAAGAAATATGAATTTCCAGGAGATATAACGCCAATAGTTGTAGGTTCAGCTCTTAAAGCTCTAGAAGGCGATAAAAGCGAACTTGGCGAACCATCAATATTAAAATTAGCACAGACAATTGATGAGTATTTTGTTATACCAGAGCGTCCAAAAAACAAACCGTTTTTGATGCCGATAGAAGATGTGTTTTCTATTTCTGGAAGAGGTACGGTAGTAACAGGAAGAATTGAAAGAGGTATAGTCAAAACTGGAGATGAAGTAGAGATAGTTGGAATACGTCCTACCCAAAAGACTACATGTACTGGGGTTGAGATGTTTAGAAAGATTCTTGATCAAGGAGAAGCCGGAGATAATGTTGGGGTATTGTTAAGAGGCACCAAGAAAGAAGACGTTGAAAGAGGTCAAGTATTGGCGCAGACAGGAACGATAACTCCGCATACTAAATTTGAAGCTGAGATATATGTATTATCGAAAGAAGAAGGCGGAAGACACACAGCATTTTTCAAAGGATATCGTCCGCAGTTTTATTTTAGGACTACTGACGTAACTGGAGCTGTAGAATTACCAGAGGGTGTTGAGATGGTAATGCCAGGAGATAATATTAAGATTGTAGTAGCATTGATAGTGCCAGTTGCCATGGAAGACGGAGTAAGATTTGCAATACGTGAGGGTGGCCGAACTGTCGGTGCTGGTGTTGTAACCAAAATTATTGAATAATGGTGGGCGCAAACGACCGATACAAATTATAGGTCAGTAGCTCAATTGGCAGAGCGGCGGTCTCCAAAACCGTAGGTTGGGGGTTCGATTCCCTCCTGACCTGCCAGGTGTTGTCTTGCCAGGTAAAAGATTAAAAAGAGATAAAAATGGAAACAACAAGTACACCGCGTTCAAAAATAGACACATTGTTGTGGATGTTAATATTAGTATTAACAGCGGCAGGTGCTTTTGCTAACTATTATTTTGGTGAATTAGCGTGGGCGTTACGTTTTACCAGTTGGATTATTTTAATTTGTGTTTTGCTTGGGTTAACAGCCCTCACAGTGCAGGGTAAAAAAACCTGGGCATTTGCTAAAAATGCTAAGATAGAATTACTCAAAGTTGTATGGCCGACGCGTGAAGAAACTACAAAAATCACTATGGTAGTTGCGGCGTTAGTGCTTGTTGCATCTATAATTCTTTGGGGTATTGATTCTGTTTTACTCTGGACGGTTGGTTGGCTAACAGGAATACTAACTTAGAATAGGTATGTTGTTTCTTATATGAATACTGAATCGCAAAAATTAGGTGAAATAAAGCCAAATATCAAATGGTATATCGTCCATGCTTATTCTGGTAAAGAACTAGCTGTTGTGCGTAATATTACTGAGAGAGTTAAGTTGCACAATTTGGAAGATAAGTTTGGTGAAATTGTTGTACCAACTGAAGAAGTTGTGGAGATGCGTGGTGGGCAAAAATGTAAAAGTACGCGTAAATTTTTCCCAGGCTATGTTTTGGTTCAAATGGAAATGAACGACCAAACTTGGCATTTAGTTAGAAATACTCCGTGGGTTATGGGTTTTATTGGCGGGACGAGTGATAAGCCGGTGCCAGTTGACAATAAAGAGATTAATGATATTTTGCATAGGGTACAAGAAGGGGCTGAAAAGCCACGGCCGAAAATTTTATTTGCACCTGGTGAAGTTGTGCGCATTATCAGCGGTCCATTCTCAGATTTTGATGGGGTAGTTGAAGAGGTTAACTACGAGAAGAGTAGGCTTGTTGTATCAGTATTAATTTTTGGACGTTCGACGCCGGTAGAATTAGAATTCGGTCAGGTACAAAAGGCTTAAAATCTATTCATAAATATTTAGTTTTTATTTTTTGTTGAGTGTTTTTGATTTTGCTACAAAGAGGCAAAATATATATAGCTCAGGGTGAACGAACTACGAAGTAGTGTTGGGAACTCTGGGTGAAGATGCCCTCAGGATTTCAAGCCCTGAAGGGGCGTGATAAAATGGTAAAATTTTTTTTGGGGAGCTTGAGCCAGTTATTGGTGAGCGTTAAAACCCGGGAGGCAGTATGGCAGTAAAAAAAGCAGCAAAGCTAATCAAATTACAGGTAAAGGCTGGCGAAGCAAATCCGGCTCCACCAATTGGTCCAGCTCTTGGACAGCATGGTGTAAATATAATGGAATTTTGTAAGGCGTTTAATGCGCAAACCCAAAAAATGGAAAAAGGGCTGCCGCTTCCTGTTGTTATCAGCGTTTATGCTGATCGCAGTTTTTCTTTTATTTTAAAGACACCGCCAGCTTCAGTATTATTACTGAAAGCTGCAGGTTTAGCCAAAGGCAGTGCTACGCCGCATAATTTAAAGGTTGGTAAAGTTACTTTAGCGCAAGTAGAAGAAATTGCCAAAATGAAAACTCCAGATCTCACAGCTTCAGATTTAAAAGCAGCAATGCGCACTATCATGGGTAGTGCCAGAAGCATGGGAATTATCGTGGAGGGTTCTGAGAATGTCTAAAATTACCAAACGTCGTAAAGTTATCAATGAGAAGGTTGTACTTGGAAAACAATATGCAGTGCTCGAAGCGTTAGAGTTGCTTAAATCTTTGCCACCACTTAAATTTAATGAGGGTGTTGATGTTAGCGTAAATTTAGGTATTGATACCAAGAAATCTGATCAAACTGTGCGTGGCGCAACTGTATTACCGCATGGTACTGGGCGCAAAGTCAGAGTTGGTGTGTTTGCGCAAGGTGAGCATGCTGAGATTGCAAAAACAGCGGGAGCTGATGTTATTGGTTTCGAAGATTTAGCTGAAAAAATTAAACAAGGCGTTATTGATTTTGATGTGTTAATAGCAACACCAGATGCAATGCGTGTTGTTGGGCAGTTGGGTCAAATTTTAGGACCGCGTGGTCTGATGCCGAATCCAAAAATCGGTACAGTAACTGCAGATGTTGCCGGCGCCATTAAGAATGCAAAAGGTGGTCAAGTAAGTTATCGTGCTGATAAAGGTGGTGTAGTACATTGTACTATCGGCAAAGTTAGTTTTGATTCGGATGCTTTAAAAGAAAACTTGATTGTTTTGCTTAATGATTTGAAGAAGACCAAACCAAGCGGTGCAAAAGGTATTTATATTAAAAAAATCGTATTATCAAGCACCATGGGTCCTGGTTTGATTGTTGATCAAGCTAGCATTGAAAATATAAAAGATTAATGAAGTTTTTTCGCGGCTAGGGACACATAGATCCCTGACCGTTGGAGACCGTAGGTCATGAACAAAAAATATTGATGTTGATTTAGTGTCGATGTTTTTGTTTTCATGTTAATTGAACTTTTTCAACCTACGTAAACGGTGCCGTAGATGCATATTTTATGTGTAACGGCATTACTGAGGTGGTTTTTAGTTTTTAAGAGTTTAAATAGCTCAAAAGACAAAAAGCCTTTATTTATCCGGAGGTGTATCAGTGGCTCTGAAACTAGAAGATAAAAAAGCTATTGTGGCTGAAGTGGCAGATGTCGCTTCAAAAGCAGTATCTGCTATAGCTGCTGATTATCGTGGTTTGACTGTGACGGAAATGACCGATTTACGTGCGAAAGCGCGTAAAAATGGCATTTATTTGCGGGTGGTGCGTAATACTTTAGCGAAAAGAGCTATAGAAAATACTGGTTTTGCTTGTATGCAAGATTCGCTTGTCGGTTCGGTATTTTTAGCATTTTCGCAGAAAGATCCAGGAGCTGTAGCTCGTTTATTGAAAGATGCAATACGCGACTATGAGAAGCTTACGGTATGTGCTTTGGCTTTGGGTGGGAAACTACTAAAGGTAGGAGATCTTGATGCCGTAGCTAAATTACCAACTCGCGATCAGGCATTAGCAACTCTAATGTTAGTGATGCAGGCACCAGTTACCAAATTGGTACGGACTATGGCAGAACCATATGCCATGTTAGTACGTACAGTTGCAGCAATACGCGATAAAAAAGCTGCTTGACCGATTAATAATAAAATTTTTTTGAGGAGAAATTAAATGACCGTTACTAAAGATCAGATTTTAGAAGCAATTGCAAACATGGGTGTTATGGATGTTGTCGAATTAGTTAAATCGATGGAAGAGAAGTTTGGTGTTTCAGCCGCTGCAGCAGTTGCTGTTGCTGCCGCACCAGTAGCAGCAGCAGCTGCCGAAGAGCAAACCTCTTTCAAAGTTGTTATGACTAGCTTTGGCGCAAATAAAATAAACGTAATTAAAGTTATTCGTGAGATTACAGGTTTGGGTCTTAAAGAAGCTAAAGATATGGTTGAAGGTGTACCAGCAACCGTTAAAGAAGGCATTTCTAAAGACGATGCAGCTAGCATCAAAAAGAAAATTGAAGAAGCTGGCGCAACTGTCGAAATTAAATAACGTACTGCAGCCCGGAGGGCTAAATATCATTAGCCCAGCCTAAGATCCGCGCTGTTTGCTGGTCGGAGGGTTGGTGGAGATGTTGAAAACTGAGCAGGCGTTGTTTTGGGAGATATTGGAAATCGGACGGGCGTTATTTTAGGGTATTTTGTTTGTGAACTCCGTACCTATTCTTATAGTAGGTGCGGAGTTCCCTATTGTTTATTGTATTTAATAGAGGGTAGTTGATGAATCATACTCAGCAAGTCAAAACTCATGGTTTTAATCAAGCAGCATTGTCCTACACTGAAAAGAAACGTGTTCGCAAAAGTTTTGCCAAGCATCCGATTACGGTAGCTCCGCCAAATCTTTTGGCCGTGCAGGCAGATTCTTATCGCGATTTTATCCAAGCTGGAGTTCAACCTGAAAACTTGAAAGATGCTGGGTTAAATGCGGTGTTCAAATCTATTTTTCCGATTGTAAGTTATGCCGGTAATGCCCAGCTCGATTACGTAAGCTATAGTCTTGGGGAGCCAATGTTTGATGTTAGGGAATGTCGAACTCGTGGTCTAAACTACGCTGCGGCACTTCGAATCAAATTGCGTCTTACTGTTTACGAAAAAGATTCAGCAGGGAACAAAGTTGTAAAAGATATTAAAGAGCAAGAAGTTTATATATGTGATTTGCCTTTAATGACTGATACTGGAAGCTTTGTAGTTAATGGTATTGAACGCGTGGTAGTATCGCAACTACATCGTTCGCCTGGAGTGTTTTTTGAGCACGACAAAGGTAAGACTCATTCATCAGGTAAATTACTTTTTTCTGCACGAGTGATTCCATATCGTGGTTCTTGGCTTGATTTTGAGTTTGATCCTAAAGATTGTGTATTTGTACGAATTGATCGTCGCCGTAAATTACCGGTAACCGTCTTATTGCGCTCGCTAGGTTTTACTACTGAGCAGATTTTAGACATGTTTTTTGAAACAAATACTTTTAGGTTTGTGAACGAAGATATTGTTTTGGATTTGAATCCTGAACGTTTGCGTGGCGAGCTTGCCGTTGTCGATATTAAAGATAAATCTGGCAACATTCTTATTGAACAGGGTAGACGTATTTCACAACGGCATGTGCTGCAAATGCAAAAAGCTGGAATTAAAACTTTGAAGGTTCCCTTAGAGTATTTGCTTGACAAAGTTATTGCCAAACCAGTTATTGATAAAAAAACTGGAGAGGTATTAGCCGCAGCAAATGCAGAAATTACTGCAGAGTTAATTAATCAATTTCATAAGTCTGATATTGAATCGTTTGAAACCCTTTATGTTAACGACTTAGATCGTGGGCTTTATATTTCCGATACTTTACGTATTGATTCATCGACCACACAATTAGAAGGGTTAGTAGAAATTTATCGGATGATGCGACCAGGTGAACCACCAACCAAAGAAGCAGCTGAAACATTGTTTCGCAATTTGTTTTTCTCAGTTGATCGTTATGACTTATCCGTTGTTGGTCGTATGAAGTTTAATCGTCGTTTGGGTCGACCAAGTTTTGAAGGTTCAAGGGTATTATCCAAAGAAGATATTGTTGATGTAATTAAAACATTGATTAGTATACGTGACGGCAAGGGTGAGATTGATGATATTGATCACTTAGGTAATCGTCGGGTACGCAGTGTTGGCGAAATGGTAGAAAACCAATTTCGTATGGGTTTGGTGCGGGTAGAACGTGCAGTAAAAGAGCGTTTGGGTTTGGCCGATACTGAGAATTTATTACCACAAGATTTGCTCAATGCCAAGCCTGTTGCTGCAGCAATTAAAGAATTTTTTGGTTCTGGTCAGTTATCGCAGTTTATGGATCAAAATAATCCATTAACTTCAATTACGCACAAACGTCGTATTTCAGCATTAGGACCTGGTGGTTTAACTAGAGAACGAGCGGGTTTTGAAGTGCGTGACGTTCACCCAACTCATTATGGTCGTTTATGCCCAATTGAAACGCCTGAAGGACCAAATATTGGATTAATCAACTCACTAGCTATCTATGCAAAAATTAATAAATATGGTTTTATTGAAAGTCCATATCGTAAAGTAGTAGCAGGTAAAATAACAGAAGAAGTTGAATATTTATCAGCGATTGAAGAAGGCAATTTTTACATTGCTCAAGCGAATACTACAATTGATAAACACGGTAGTTTAGTGGACGAACTAATTCCATCTCGCTATAAGGGCGAGTCGATTTTAACCACAGCAGACCGCGTTAATTATATGGATGTGTCGCCAAGTCAAATTGTTTCAATCGCAACGGCATTGATTCCTTTTTTGGAACACAATGATACCAGTCGTGCTCTTATGGGATCAAACATGCAACGCCAGGCGGTGCCAACAATCCATTCAGAAAAACCATTGATTGGTACTGGTATGGAATATAGAGTTGCCATCGATTCTGGTGTAACTGTAGTTGCTCGTCGGGGTGGTGTAGTTGATTCAGTTGATGCTTCGCGTATTGTGGTTCGTGTCAACGAAAACGAAGTGGTTGGTGGTGAAGAAGCAGCAGTGGATATTTATAACCTTATTAAATATGCACGATCCAATCAGAATACTTGTATTACGCAACGGCCATTAGTTGAAATTGGTGATCATGTAGCAGAAGGCGATGTATTGGCTGATGGTCCGAGTACTGATCTTGGAGAATTAGCTTTAGGGCAAAATTTACTAGTCGCATTTATGCCATGGAAGGGGTACAACTATGAAGATTCAATTATTATTTCCGAGCGTGTAGTGCAAGAAGAGCGTTTCACTACAGTGCATATCCAGGAATTAACATGTGTAGCTCGTGACACTAAAATTGGCTCCGAAGAAATTACGGCAGATATTCCAAATGTTGGTGAAGGTGCATTAGCCAAGCTTGATGCATGCGGCATCGTGCATATTGGTGCAGAGGTTATTGCCGGTGATATTCTGGTAGGAAAAGTTACTCCCAAGGGTGAGACTCAATTAACCCCAGAAGAGAAATTATTGCATGCTATTTTTGGTGAAAAAGCATCTGATGTTAAAGACACTTCTTTACGCGTGCCATCCGGAACTAGTGGTACGGTTATTGATGTCCAAGTATTTACGCGAGATGGCATCGAAAAAGATGAGCGTGCAAAAGCTATTGAAAAAGCCGCTATAGCAAAAATTAAAAAAGATTTATTAGATGAATTGCGGATTAAGGAAGATGTTGTTTATCAAAAAATCAAAAATATTTTACTTGATCAAAAAGCAGAAAGTGGACCAAAACGCATAAAAAAAGGCACAGTTGTTGATCAAGAATATTTGGAAAAACTTCCGCGTGAGTTGTGGCTAGAAATTAGCTTAAGCAATGAATCAGCTAATCAAGGGTTGGAGGCGCTGGCTAAACAACTAAAGCAATTACTGAAAGAGCATGATAAAAAACTAGATAATGAGCGTAAAAAGCTTATCCAAGGAGATGATTTAGCCCCAGGTGTACTCAAGGTGGTCAAAGTTTATTTAGCAGTCAAACGCCGTATGCAGGTCGGCGATAAAATGGCTGGTCGGCACGGTAATAAAGGAGTTATTTCAATTATTGCTCCAGTTGAAGACATGCCGTTTCTTGCTGATGGTACACCAGTTGATATTGTTCTAAATCCACTTGGGGTGCCGTCGCGTATGAATATTGGCCAAGTTTTAGAAACACACTTGGGTTGGGCAGCAAAAGGTCTCGGTTTAAAAATTGGCAAGATGCTAGATAAGCAGTGCAAAATGGTAGAGTTGCGTGAGTTTTTGCAAAAAATTTATGATGTAGGCAAGGGTCAAAAGCTTGATTTAGAAAAATTCACGAATGATGAGATTGAAGTGTTAGCTAATAATCTGCGTGATGGCGTACCAATTACTACACCAGTGTTTGATGGCGCAACCGAAAAAGAAGTACGAGAAATGTTAAATTTGGCTGGATTGCCGGAGTCGGGTCAAACGTGGCTATTTGATGGCTGTACTGGTAAGAAGTTCGATCGTCCAGTTACGATTGGCTATATGTATATGCTTAAATTAAATCATTTAGTAGATGATAAGATGCACGCGCGTTCAACGGGATCATATAGTTTAGTAACCCAACAACCCCTTGGAGGTAAAGCGCAATTTGGTGGCCAACGTTTTGGTGAAATGGAAGTGTGGGCACTCGAAGCTTATGGCGCTGCTTATACCTTACAAGAAATGTTGACAGTTAAATCGGATGATGTAGTTGGTCGTACTAGAGTTTATAAGAATATTGTTGATGGTGATCATAGCATGGATGCTGGAATGCCAGAGTCGTTCAATGTTTTGGTTAAAGAAATAAGATCGCTAGGGATAGATATTGAACTTGAGGGAGAATAATGAGAATTTTATTTCGCTCTTCGAGCTTGAGCATTTTGTGTTAGCTACCCAGGCCTGCGACTCGCAAACAACGCGAGTCTTAGCCTGGGCTATCAGGATTTAGCCCTTCGGGCTTGGATTTATTTGTATTTGTTATCAACAAATGTAGTGAATGTAAAATAAATAACGCCCGAAGGGCAAAATATAATAGCCCAGCCTAAGCCGAGCGTTGTTTGCGAGGCGTAGGGCTGGGGAGAATGTACAAGGTGAATTAAAGCTCGAAGAGCGAAATAAAATTCGGTCATTAAATTTAGTTAATTTTGCTGAGGTGATAACTTGAGAGATCTACTTAATTCAATAAAAAAAGGCCAGTTTGAAGAATTTGATTCTATTCGTATTGGTCTTGCGTCGCCTGATACAATTCGCTCGTGGTCTTATGGCGAAGTAAAAAAACCAGAAACTATTAATTATCGCACTTTCAAACCAGAGCGTGACGGTTTGTTTTGTGCCAAAATCTTTGGTCCAACCAAAGACTATGAATGTTTATGTGGTAAATATAAGCGTTTAAAGCATCGTGGCGTTATTTGTGAAAAGTGTGGAGTTGAAGTAACAATTTCGCGTGTGCGTCGTGAACGTATGGGCCACATTGAACTTGCCTGTCCCGTAGCGCATATTTGGTATTTAAAATCTTTGCCATCGCGCATAGGCATGTTACTTGATATGAGTCTACGTGATATTGAGCGTATTCTTTATTTTGAAGCATACGTTGTCGTTAATCCGGGAATGACGCCACTTTTGCAGGGTCAATTGCTTTCTGATGAAACTTATCAAGAAGCCATAGAGCAATATGGCGATGATTTTGAAGCGATGATGGGAGCAGAGGCAATTCAGCGTATCTTGCAAGAAGTAGATCTTGCTGCACAAGTTGAAGAGTTGCGTACCGATTTAGCCAAAACAAATTCCAGTACTAAATTCAAAAAAATTAGCAAGCGTTTGCGCGTACTTGAAGCGTTTCAAGAATCAAGCAATAAACCCGAGTGGATGATTTTAACGGTATTGCCAGTGTTACCTCCCGATTTACGTCCATTAGTATCACTTGATGGAGGTAGATTTGCGACTTCAGATCTTAATGATTTATATCGTAGGGTAATTAATCGTAATAATCGTCTTAAACGCCTCTTAGATTTGAATGCACCAGATATTATTGTGCGTAATGAAAAGCGAATGTTGCAAGAGTCAGTTGACGCTTTGTTGGATAATGGTCGTCGTGGTCGAGCTATTACTGGCGCTAATAAACGCCCATTAAAATCGCTCGCGGATATGATCAAGGGTAAACAAGGCCGTTTCCGGCAAAACCTTTTAGGTAAACGAGTCGACTATTCTGGGCGTTCGGTAATTGTTGTTGGTCCAGCATTAAAATTACACCAATGTGGATTACCAAAGAAAATGGCGCTCGAATTATTCAAACCATTTATTTATAGCAAACTACAATTCAGAGGACTTTCTACTACAATTAAAGCTGCAAAGAAAATGGTAGAAAGTGAAGTGCCAGAAGTTTGGGATATTTTGGAAGAAGTAATTCGTGAACATCCTGTTCTTTTGAATCGTGCACCAACTTTACACCGCTTGGGTATCCAAGCATTTGAACCACTATTAATTGAGGGCAAGGCTATTCAGCTGCATCCACTCGTTTGTACAGCTTATAATGCTGACTTTGACGGTGACCAGATGGCAGTGCATATACCTTTAACCGTTGAAGCGCAAGTTGAAGCACGAACGTTGATGATGTCGACCAATAACATTCTTTCGCCAGCAAATGGTGATCCAATTATTGTTCCAAATCAAGATGTGGTTTTGGGTTTGTATTACATGACTCGAGAAAAAAATGATGTGTTGTGTAAAGGCAGCGGCATATTTGCGGATACGACCGAAGTATTGCGTGCTTATGAAACAGATAATGTATCATTACACGCTAGAGTCAAGGTACGCCTAAAAGAAGTTAGTTTTGATGATCAAGGCGAACGCTCTGAAAGCACTAAGCTAATTGAAACTACAGTTGGTAGAATACTGTTGTGGAGTGTCGTGCCAGAAGGCTTGCCATTTAAATTGATTGATCGCCCCCTTACTAAAAAAGCAATATCGAGCTTACTTAACAGTTGTTACCGTACTTTGGGAACAAAAGCCACTGTAATTTTTGCCGATCAACTCATGTATACGGGTTACAAATATGCAACTACTTCTGCAATTTCAATTTGTCTTAATGATTTAGTTGTTCCTGCAGAAAAGCGTGGCATTATTTCTAAAGCTGAAACAGAAGTTTTGGAAATCGAAAAGCAATATGCTTCGGGTTTAGTTACTCAGGGAGAGCGTTATAATAAAGTAGTTGATATTTGGTCACGTGCTAATGATCAGGTTGCCAAAGCAATGATGGCAAATTTATCAAGCGAAATTGTTACTGACAGTAAAGGTAAAGATGTCAAGCAGGATTCTTTTAATTCAATTTTTATGATGGCTGATTCTGGAGCAAGAGGTTCTGCTGCTCAGATCAGACAATTAGCCGGTATGCGTGGTTTGATGACAAAACCAGATGGTACGATTATCGAAACTCCAATTACGGCAAATTTCCGCGAAGGTTTAAGCGTATTACAATACTTTATTTCAACTCATGGTGCGCGCAAAGGTTTGGCAGATACGGCTTTAAAAACTGCTAATTCTGGGTATTTAACTCGACGTCTTGTTGATGTAGCACAAGACATGGTGGTTAGAGAAGCTGATTGCGGTACTGATCAGTTTATCGTCATGAAACCACTAATCGAAGGTGGTGATGTGGTTGAATCATTGCATGAGCGTGTGCTTGGTCGTGTTACTGCAGAGGAAGTGGTCGATCCGGCAACTGGTGATGTACTAATACCAATTGATACATTGCTTGATGAAACTAAAGTTGAGATTATTGAGAAGTATAGTGTTGATCAAGTTAAAGTGCGTTCGCCAATTACTTGTGAAGCTGTGCACGGTGTTTGTGCGATGTGTTATGGTCGAGATTTGGCTCGTGGTCATTTGGTAAATATTGGTGAAGCAGTTGGAATTATGGCTGCACAATCAATTGGTGAGCCTGGAACGCAGTTAACTATGCGTACCTTCCATATTGGTGGTGCTGCTTCGCGTGCCACCGCAATTAACAGAGTTCAAGTTAAGTCTGGTGGAAGTGTAAAACTGCATAACATAAAAACAGTTAGACATGCTAATGGTAATTTAATTGCAGTTTCACGTTCTGGTGAAATAGCTGTTGTTGATAGCAACGGTCGTGAGCGAGAACGTTACAAGGTTCCATATGGTGCAGCGCTAACTATAGGTGATGGTGATACTTGTAAAGCTGGTCAAGTGATTGCACAGTGGGATCCACACACCCATCCAATTGTTACTGAAGTTGCCGGTACTGCACAGTTTGTTGATTTAGTTGAAGGTGTGAGTATGCGTCGGCAAACTGATGAACTTACGGGATTAAGTACCATTGTTGTTATTGGATCCACACAGCGTAGTAGCGTTAGCAAAGAATTGCGTCCGATGGTGAAATTAGTTGATAAAAAAGGCAAGGAACTGTGTTTGAGTGGTACTAATATGCCAGCGCATTATTTTTTACCCAGTGGTGCAGTTTTACATATTGAGGACGGTTCCTCAATTGAGGTTGGTGATGTTGTTGCGCGTATCCCACAAGAAATTTCAAAAACGCGTGATATCACCGGTGGTTTACCTCGTGTTGCTGATTTGTTTGAAGCACGCAAACCAAAAGAGCCATCAATGCTTGCAGAGATTTCCGGTGTCATAAGTTTTGGTAAGGAAACTAAAGGTAAGCGACGGTTAGTAATTACTGCTGCCGATGGCACGGTTCATGAAGAGCTAATTAACAAGTGGCGGCATGTTAGTGTGTTTGAAGGAGAGCATGTCGAAAAAGGTGAAACGATTTCTGATGGTCCATCCGATCCGCAGGATATTTTACGCTTACTTGGTGTAAACTCTTTAGCTACTTATATTGTTAATGAAGTGCAGGAAGTTTATCGTTTGCAAGGTGTAAAAATTAACGATAAGCATATCGAAATTATTTTGCGCCAGATGTTACGTAAAGTTATAATTATTGAACCGGGTGATACTAAGTTCTTAAAAGGGGAACAGGTAGATAGAACTGCAGTGCTTGAAGAAAATCAACGAGTGCTTGCCCAAAAAACTATGCCAGCACAATTTGAACTATTGTTACTTGGTATTACCAAAGCCTCGCTTGCTACTGAATCATTCTTTTCGGCTGCTTCGTTCCAAGAAACTACCAGAGTTCTTACTGAGGCTTCGGTTACTGGAAAACGAGATTATCTGCGGGGGTTAAAAGAGAATGTGCTTGTGGGACGTTTGATTTCTGCGGGTACTGGTTTTGCTCATCATGCTGAGCGTCAGAAACAGCGCCAAGTAGAAGTAGAAATAAAAACCGAGGCGATGGTTGAGGCTGAAGCCGCAATGATTGCACAACAAGCAGAACAAGCTTTAGGAGATGCATTAAGATCTACGGATACAGAGAAATTGGTAAAATAATTTTTACAACATACAGCGGTTCTGAAGGAGACAAATGCTTCACCAGCACAGTCTAAGACGAACGTTTTTTGTGAAGAGTAGGACTGAGAATTTTTATTGTATTTTTATTATGTTTTTGCTTGACATAGTTGGTTTGGCTCATTAGAATCGCGCCTCCATATTGTGATATACCAATTATGTTCGATTTTTAAAGGGTTTTTTTAAAGGTGTTTAAGTTATTTATGGCAACTGCAAATCAATTAATAAAAAGACCGAGACGGTTGAGAGTTTGGAAAAACTCTGTACCAGCATTGGCTTCTTGTCCTCAAAAACGCGGAGTTTGTATACGTGTTTATACTACAACTCCTAAAAAGCCAAACTCAGCTTTACGTAAGGTTGCTCGTGTGCGTTTGACTAACGGTATGGAAGTAACAACTTATATCGGTGGCGAAGGACATAATCTACAAGAGCACTCAGTAGTATTAATTCGAGGTGGTCGTGTTAAAGATTTGCCAGGTGTGCGTTATCACATTGTTCGTGGAAGTTTGGATACCACAGGTGTTGAAGGTCGTAAGCAGGGAAGATCGAAGTACGGAGCCAAAAAGGCGAAGAAATAATTTTTTTTTAGTTTAGTTAAATTTATGGCACGAAGAAAAGCAGCAGCAAAAAGAGAAGTTTTACCAGATCCATTATTTGGTGGTACGTTGTTGACCAAATTTATGAATGTCGTAATGCGTCGTGGTAAAAAATCAATTGCTGAAAAAATTGTTTATGGTGCTTTGCAAGAAGTTGTTAAGCGTAAAGCAAGTAGCGAAGGCGATATTAACACTAGTGAAAATGCACGCAAAGTGGCGCTTGAGATGTTTGAGAAATCCTTGGACGCTTTAAAGCCGACAGTTGAAGTTAGGTCGCGCAGAGTGGGTGGTGCTACTTATCAAATTCCAGTTGAAGTAAGGCCAGATCGAAAAATTGCTTTGGCAATGCGGTGGTTGGTAGATGCAGCTAATTTACGCAGCGAGCAAGGAATGATTTTGCGGCTTGCTAATGAAGTTTTAGATGCGCTTGAAGGTAAGGGCGGAGCAGTTAAAAAGAGAGAAGATGTTCATAAAATGGCAAAAGCAAATCAGGCATTTGCTCATTATAGGTGGTAAGAAAAGTTCATGTCACGCACACATCCATTAAAATATTATAGAAATATAGGTATTGCAGCGCACATTGATGCGGGTAAGACCACGACCACTGAGCGGGTGCTGTTTTATACAGGTGTTTCCCATAAAATGGGGGAAGTGCATGAAGGCACGACCGTCATGGATTGGATGGAACAAGAGCGTGAACGAGGTATAACGATAACTGCTGCGGCGACTACGTGTCGTTGGAGTGGAATGAACAAGCAGTATCCAGAGCATCGTATTAATATTATTGATACTCCTGGACATGTTGATTTTACCATTGAGGTTGAGCGTTCATTGCGTGTGCTTGATGGTGCGGTGGTTGTATTTTGTGCGGTTGGCGGTGTTGAACCGCAATCAGAAACGGTATGGCGTCAAGCTAACAAATATAAAGTTCCGAGAATTTGTTTTGTCAATAAAATGGATCGTGCTGGAGCTGATTTTTTTCGTGTGGCAAAGCAGATTGTTGAGCGTTTAGTTGCTAATGCAGCGATTATGCAAGTTCCGATTGGCAAAGAAGAAAACTTTAAAGGTGTGGTAGATTTAGTTGAGATGCGAGCTATTTATTGGAATGAAGAAGATAAGGGGATGACTTATAAACAAGAAAATATCCCTGAAGATTTGCAGTCTATTTGTAATGAATTGCATGAAAAGTTGGTTGAACAAGCAGCAGAAGCCAACGAAGAATTGATGCATAAGTATTTAGAAGGCCATAAGTTAACGGCAGAAGAAATTAAGATTGGCATCAGAAAACGTACTATTGCCAACGATATTATCCCGGTGTTTTGTGGATCGGCTTTTAAAAACAAAGGTGTGCAAGCGGTGTTAGATGGGGTTATTGAATATTTACCTGCGCCAAATGAAATTGCGGCGATCAAAGGGTTGCTTGAAAATGGTGAAGAAGCTACTCGCAAATCTTCTGATGAAGAGCCATTTGCTGCTTTAGCTTTTAAAATTGCTACTGATCCATTTGTTGGTGCTTTAACTTTTTTTAGAGTTTACTCTGGTGTTTTGCGTTCCGGTGACGGTGTTTATAACCCAATAAAATGTAAAAGGGAGCGTATTGGTCGTATTGTACAATTACATGCAGATACTCGTTTAGAAATTAAAGAAGTTTATGCCGGTGATATTGCTGCAGCTGTTGGTTTAAAAAGCGTTTCAACTGGTGACACGCTTTGTGATGAAGACCATGTTATAACTTTGGAACGCATGGAGTTCCCAGAGCCGGTTATTCATGTGGCGGTTGAACCAAAAACCAAAGCTGATCAAGAAAAAATGGGAGTTGCGCTCAATAAGCTTGCTCAAGAAGATCCATCGTTTCGTGTTCGTACAGATGAAGAGTCTGGGCAAACGATTATTGGCGGTATGGGAGAGTTACATTTAGAGATTATTGTTGATCGCATGAAGCGTGAATTTAGTGTTGATGCTAATGTTGGTAAGCCACAGGTTGCTTATCGTGAAACCATACGTAAATCTGTTGAGCAAGAAGGAAAATACATTAAACAATCAGGCGGTCGTGGTCAATATGGACATGTTTGGATCAAGATTGAGCCATTGGCTCGTGGTGCAGGTTATGAGTATGTTAATGATATTGTTGGTGGTGTTATCCCAAGAGAATATATTCCAGCTGTTGATAAAGGTGTTAAGGGACAAATGGAAAATGGCGTTTTAGCTGGTTATCCGGTAGTTGATGTTAGGGTTACTTTATTTGATGGTTCTTATCATGATGTTGATTCTAACGAAATGGCGTTTAAAATAGCCGGTTCCATGGCTTTTAGAGAAGGTGCGCTTAAGGCAGATCCTGTGCTTTTAGAGCCTATAATGAGCGTAGAAGTAGTTACTCCTGAAGAGTATATGGGTGATGTGGTTGGCGATCTGAGTCGTCGACGTGGTGTTATTCAGGCAATGGATGCTGGTCCATCAGGAAAAATTATTAAAGCTGAGGTTCCGCTTGGTGAGATGTTTGGTTACGCTACTGATGTGCGTTCGATGAGTCAGGGGCGAGCTACATTTACAATGGAGTTTTCAAAGTATAGCGAAGCACCAGCCAGTTTAACCGAAACTGTAATTAAGAAAAAATAGGAGTCAAGACAATGGCAGAAAAAGAAAAATTTGAACGAACGAAGCCCCATATTAATATTGGTACGATAGGGCACGTAGATCATGGTAAGACCACGCTAACAGCGGCGATGACGATGGTACTTGCTGCTAAATTTGGTGGTGAAGTAAAGAAATTTGACGAAATTGATAATGCTCCAGAAGAAAGAGAAAGGGGTATAACAATTGCGACTTCGCATGTTGAATATCAAACAGCGAAATTCCATGTAGCACACGTAGATTGTCCTGGACATGCTGACTATGTTAAAAACATGATCACTGGAGCGGCGCAGATGGATGGAGCTATATTGGTTGTAAGTGCAGCCGATGGTCCAATGCCACAAACCAGAGAGCATATTCTTTTGGCTCGCCAAGTTGGGGTGCCGAAAATTATTGTATATTTAAATAAAGCTGATATGGTGGACGATCCTGAATTATTGCAATTAGTTGAAATGGAGATTAGAGATTTATTGAAGAAATATGAATTTCCAGGAGATATAACGCCAATAGTTGTAGGTTCAGCTCTTAAAGCTCTAGAAGGCGATAAAAGCGAACTTGGCGAACCATCAATATTAAAATTAGCACAGACAATTGATGAGTATTTTGTTATACCAGAGCGTCCAAAAAACAAACCGTTTTTGATGCCGATAGAAGATGTGTTTTCTATTTCTGGAAGAGGTACGGTAGTAACAGGAAGAATTGAAAGAGGTATAGTCAAAACTGGAGATGAAGTAGAGATAGTTGGAATACGTCCTACCCAAAAGACTACATGTACTGGGGTTGAGATGTTTAGAAAGATTCTTGATCAAGGAGAAGCCGGAGATAATGTTGGGGTATTGTTAAGAGGCACCAAGAAAGAAGACGTTGAAAGAGGTCAAGTATTGGCGCAGACAGGAACGATAACTCCGCATACTAAATTTGAAGCTGAGATATATGTATTATCGAAAGAAGAAGGCGGAAGACACACAGCATTTTTCAAAGGATATCGTCCGCAGTTTTATTTTAGGACTACTGACGTAACTGGAGCTGTAGAATTACCAGAGGGTGTTGAGATGGTAATGCCAGGAGATAATATTAAGATTGTAGTAGCATTGATAGTGCCAGTTGCCATGGAAGACGGAGTAAGATTTGCAATACGTGAGGGTGGCCGAACTGTCGGTGCTGGTGTTGTAACCAAGATTATAGAATAAATTTTTTAACATACAGCGGCCAGAAGGGCTAAATGCTTCACCAACCCAGCCTAAGCCTGGTGCTGTTTGCGAGGCGCAGGGCTGAGGAAGATGTTGGGTATCGAGAAGATTATTTTAAGGGTTAGAAAAAAATATGTCAGCTGTTATAAAAAAGAGTCAAAGAATTCGTATTCGCTTGAAAGCGTTCGATCATCGTTTGATTGATCAAGCGACATATGAAATTGTTGAAACGGCAAAGCGTACTGGGGCACAAGTTCGTGGACCAATTCCGCTACCAAATCGCATTGAACGGTATACTGTTTGTACATCACCCAATGCTGATAAGGATGCGCGGGATCAATACGAAATTCGTACTCATAAACGCTTACTTGATATATTGTTTCCGACTGATAAAACAGTTGATGCGTTGATGAAACTGGATTTAGCTGCTGGTGTCGAAGTTCAGATTAGTGTTGACTAATATAGGTAGTCGCCGGTAGCCGCGGGCTTTAGCCTGAGCAACCTGCGCAATTATAAGGTTTAAGAAAATGACGATTGGTTTAATAGGAAAAAAATGTGGCATGACTCGAATATTTTCCGATACGGGTGAAACAATCCCAGTAACGGTTGTTGAGGTTTTGCCCAATCGTGTTGTGCAAGTTAAAACCAAAGAGAATGATTCTTATTGTGCTATTCAAGTTACTACTGGCGCTAAGAAACCTCTTAGGGTAAATAAACCCATGGCTGGTCATTTTGTCAAAGCGAATGTTGAAGCTGGTGATGGATTGTGGGAATTTCGTTTGACAGAAAATGAAGGTAAAGATTTAGTTGTGGGAAAAGAGCTTAAAGTTGATTTATTTAAGGTTGGACAGGTAGTTGACGTTAATGGTGTAACCAAAGGTAAGGGGTTTGCTGGTGTAATTAAACGCCACCATTTTTCTGGTGGACCTGCTAGCCATGGTAATTCTTTGTCGCATCGTGCTCCTGGATCTATTGGTCAACGTCAAACTCCAGGTCGTGTATTTAAAGGCAAGAAAATGGCAGGTCATTTAGGCAATGTTAATCGTAGTATTCAAAGCCAAAAGATCGTCAAAATTGATAATGAGCGCAATTTAATTATGGTTAAAGGTGGAATCCCCGGCGCTCCAGGTGGATATGTTGTAATAACACCGGCAGTTAAAGTAAGAGGAGAAGGGGATGGAACTTAAAGTATTAAATACATCTGGAACAGGTTCTGTTGTTGAGTTCCAAGCTTCGGATGAAATTTTTAACAAAAAATTTAATGAAGATTTGATTCACCAAATTGTTCAAGCTTACCGTGCTGGTGGCCGTTCTGGGAATCGAGCGCAAAAAAGTCGTTCCGAGGTGCGTGGCGGTGGTGCAAAACCAAGGCCGCAGAAAGGAAGTGGTCGTTCGCGTGCTGGTACGATTCGTAGTCCAATATGGCGTGGTGGTGGTGTTACATTTGCGGCAAAACAAAGAGATTTTTCGCAAAAGGTGAACAAGAAAATGTATTGTGGCGCGATGAGTTCTATTTTGGCCGAACTGGTACGTCAAGATCGGTTGATATTGGTAGATGATTTTGCAGTTGCCAGTCAGAAGACTCGTGACTTTATCAAAAAATTATCTGAGTTGGGGCTTAAAAAAGTTTTAATTGTGGTTGATAAAATTGATCCGAATTTATATTTAGCTTCACGTAATTTGACGGACGTAGAAGTGTGTGATGTAAGTGGTGTTAATCCAGTAAATTTAATTGGTTTTGAAAAAGTTTTATTTACGGTGCCAGCGCTAAAAAAAATTGAAGAGAAATTGGCATGAATAAAGAAAAATTAATGAAAATTATTCTAGCGCCTTGTGTGTCAGAAAAATCAACTGGTGTAAGGGTGAATCGCCAATATGTTTTTCGGGTGCAAAGTATTGCAAATAAGCAAGAAATCGCATGTGCAATAAAGTTGTTGTTTGGTGTCGATGTTGATGCTGTACGCATAAGCAATGTGAGGGGTAAAACCCGTAGCTTTGGTAGTATTAAAGGGCGACGTAAAGATTGGAAAAAAGCTTATGTTACTGTTAAAGAAGGGCAAGCGATTAATTTGGGTGGAGCTTAATTTATGGCGATTGTAAAAACCAAACCAACTTCTCCGGCGCGACGTTTTGTTATAAAAGTCGTCAATCCGGATTTGTATAAAGGTGAGCCATATGCCCCGCTTTTGGCTTCTAAGCAGCGTGGTCGTGGTAGTGCACGCAATAATTTAGGCAGATTAACTGTTAGGCATCATGGTGGTGGTAGTAAAAGACAATATCGTATTATTGATTTCAAACGGGATAAAGATGGGATTGCTGCTCGAGTCGAGCGTATAGAATATGATCCAAACCGTAGACCTTATATTGCTTTGGTGTTGTACAAAGATGGTGAGCGTCGGTATATTATTGCGTCGAAAGATTTAAAAGTTGGTGATGAAGTAATGTCTGGACCGGATGCGGCAATTAAAACAGGAAATTGTTTACCGCTAAATAATATTCCGGTTGGTACCACGGTGCATTGTATAGAAATGCGACCAAAGAAGGGTGCGCAAATAGCGCGTACTGCCGGTGCTTCAGTACAGATTGTTGCTCGTGAAGGAGAATACGTAACTTTACGTTTGCGTTCGGGCGAAATCAGAAAGATTTTGGCAACATGTAGGGCATGTATTGGAGAAGTATCCAATGCAGAACATAATTTACGTTCTCTTGGTAAAGCTGGTGCTTCACGTTGGCGCGGTATTCGGCCAACAGTTCGCGGTGTTGCTATGAACCCGGTAGATCACCCACATGGTGGTGGTGAAGGTAAAACCTCTGGAGGGCGTCATCCTGTTACTCCTTACGGTCAGCCAACAAAGGGTTATCATACACGTCATAATAAACGTACTAATTCGATGATTGTTCGTCGTCGTCATGCTAAGTGAGGATTAAAACGTGCCACGTTCGGTTAAAAAAGGGCCTTTTGTTGATGTTCATCTACTAAATAAAGTAGAAGCAGCACAAGAGTCCAAAAGTAAAAAGCCAATTAAAACTTGGTCGCGTAGGTCAATGATTACTCCAGATATGGTGGCTTTGACTATTGCAGTTCATAACGGTAAAGATCATATACCAGTTTTTATTACTGAGAACATGGTTGGTCATAAACTTGGTGAGTTTGCAATGACCCGTACTTTCCGTGTTCATTCCGGTGAGCGTAAGGTGCAAAAAGAAGATGTTAAAGGTAAAGATAAGAAATAAAAAATGGAAACAATAGCAAAACATAAACATGCGCGTTCCTCTGCACAAAAAGTGCGATTGATTGCTGATCAAATTCGAGGTTTGAAGGTTGAGCGTGCTTTTGATATTTTGAATTTTAGCACCAAAAAAGCCGCATCTTTGGTTGAAGAAGTTTTAAAATCAGCAGTTGCTAATGCAGAGCATAATGCTGGTGCAGATGTAGATGAGTTAAAGGTGTCTCGTATTTTTGTTGACGAGGCTACTAGGATGAGACGTATGCATGCGCGCGCTAAAGGTCGAGGTTGCCGCATTTTAAAGCGCACTTGTCATATTAATGTTGTAGTTAGCGACGGCAAGGGGAGTTAGGCATGGGTCAAAAAGTAAATCCAGTTGGTATACGTTTAGGAATAGTTCGAGATTGGACCTCTACTTGGTATGCGAATTCAAAAACATATTCTAGTTATTTAAATTCAGATATTAAATTACGCAATTATTTAACGAAGAAATATGCAGGAGCTTTAATTAGCCGCATTCAAATTGAAAGACCTGCAAAAAACGTACGCGTTACAATTTATGCTGGTAAGCCAGGTATTATTTTGGGCAAAAAAGGTGGAGATGTTGATGCCCTTAGGAAAGATTTAGGAATCATGCTTGGTGTTCCAGTGCATGTTAATATTGAAGAGATTAAAAAAATAGATTTAGATGCAAAATTGGTTGCCAAAAGTGTTGCAGAGCAGTTAGAGCGCAGGATTATGTTTCGTCGTGCAATGAAGCGTGCAGTACAGAGCGCTTTAAAAGCAGGAGCTTTAGGGGTAAAGGTTCATGTTAGTGGTCGTTTGGGTGGATCAGAAATTGCTAGAGCTGAGTGGTATCGTGAAGGTCGTGTGCCACTACATACTTTCCGAGCTGATATTGATTATAGTCTTGCTGAAGCAAAGACTACGTATGGTATTATTGGTGTGAAGGTATGGATATTTAAAGGCGAGAAGATTGGTAAGACCGTTCTTGCTGCAGAAGCTCCCCAAGTAGTAGTTGAAGAAAAAGGTGAGAAATAGTAATCGGCGCAGTTAAAAAATATTAAGGTATTGTTATGTTGCAACCAAAAAAAACGAAGTACCGTAAGCAATTTAAAGGGCGCAATCGTGGTGTTGCTACCCGTGGCGCCGCGGTAAGTTTTGGTGAATTTGGCTTAAAGGCGGCAGATCGTGCGCGTCTTACAGCTAGACAAATAGAAGCGGCGCGACGTTCTATTACGCGTCATATTAAGCGTGGTGGTAAGTTATGGATCCGTGTTTTTCCGGATAAGCCAATTACTAAAAAACCACTTGAAGTTCGTCAAGGAAAAGGTAAGGGTCCGGTTGAGTATTGGGTAGCTTTAGTTCAGCCAGGAAAGGTTTTGTTTGAAGTTGAGGGTGTTCCAGAGGCGCTGGCACGAGAAGCATTTGTTTTAGCAGCAGCTAAATTGCCAGTGAAAACAGTATTTGTTACGCGGACGATAATGTAATGAAAGCGAGTGAATTAAGAGCAAAAACATCTGACGAGTTGAATACTGAGTTAGAGGCTTTACAAAAAGAGCAGTTTAATTTGCGTATCCAAAAAGGTACAGGTGAAGCACCACGTACGCATAATTTTCGTCAAGTGCGACGTAAAATTGCGCAAATTAAAACTATTTTGAACGAAAAAACACGAGATAAAGCTCATGAGTAAAAAGGATAAAGTTGTTCGCACCTTACGCGGCAGTGTGATAAGTAATAAAATGGATAAGACCATTGTGGTATTGGTTGTGCGTAAAATCAAACATCCGCTCTATGGTAAATATATAAAGCGCTCAACTAAAATTCATGCGCACGATGAAAAAAATATTTGTAAAGAAGGGGATGCTGTTGTTATTGTAGAGTCTCGGCCAATTTCGCGTACTAAGCGTTGGAAGTTGCAAGAAGTGGTTGGACACGAGATAGTTGAAAAAGAAAGTAATGTTTAGGAGTTTTAATGATTCAGACGACAACAATGTTAAACGTAGCAGATAATAGCGGTGCTCGCCGAGTAATGTGTATTAAAGTATTGGGCAGTACGAGAAATCGCTATGCTCATATTGGCGATGTTATTAAAGCTACGGTAAAAGACGCCATTCCTGGTGGTAAGGTTAAAAAGGGCGAGGTGCTATTCGCTTTGGTAGTTCGTACCAGAGAGGGAGTGCGTCGTGATGATGGAGCATTAATTCGTTTTGATGATAATGCGGTGGTTTTGTTAAACGCTCAAATGCAACCAATTGGCACGCGAGTTTTTGGTCCAGTAACGCGCGAACTCAGAAATGAAAAGTTTATGAAAATTGTGTCACTTGCTTTAGAGGTGCTTTAGAATGCGCAAGATAAAAAAAGGCGATGAAGTTATAATACTAACCGGTAAGAGTAGAGGTTTGCACGGCAAAGTTTTACGCACTCTTGAAAAAGGTGTAAGGGTTGTTGTTGAAGGTGCAAATTTAATTAAAAAGCACGTCAAGCCAAATCCAAACACCAATACTCAGGGTGGTATTGTTGAACGTGAAGCGCCACTGCACATTTCTAATGTAGCTATTTACAATTTAGGTACAAAAAAAGCTGATCGAGTTATTTTTAAAGTTTTGAATGACGGAAAAAAAGTTCGATGTTTTAAGTCTAATGGTGAATTGGTAGAGATTTAATAGGTTATATATGACAGAAAGATTCAAAAAAATATATCAAGACACAATCGTCAAGCAATTGATGAAGCATTTTAAATATGAAAATGTTATGCAAGTGCCTCGGATCACTAAAATCACTCTTAACATGGGTGTTGGTGAAGCAGCGGCCGATAAAAAAGTTATGACCAATGCGCTTGACGATCTAACTAAAATTGCTGGGCAAAAGGCAGTTGCAACTTTATCACGAAAGTCGATTGCAGGTTTTAAGATTCGCTCTGATTGGCCGATTGGTTGTAAAGTAACTTTGCGTGGTAAGCGCATGTATGAATTTTTTGATCGCTTAGTTACCATAGTTATTCCTCGTATTCGTGATTTTCGGGGTTTGAATGCTCGTTCGTTTGATGGTCGTGGCAATTACAGTATGGGTATTAAAGAGCAGATAGTTTTTCCTGAAATTAATTATGACAAAATTGATGTTTTGCGTGGTTTAGATATTGCTATCACCACCACGGCAAAAACTGACGAAGAAGCTAGGATATTATTGAAAGCTTTTGGATTACCATTAAAAGAATTGAAATAAAGAGACTATATGGCAAAAACATCTATGATTGCTCGTGAGGCCAAACGCCATAAGCTAGTAAAAAAAGCGATGGTTAAACGAGGGAAATTGCGCGATCTTATTAGAAATCCAAAGACGAGCTTTGAAGAAAAAATGGTTGCAGTATCTGCGCTTAGTAAGAGTCCACGCGATGAGAGTGCAATTCGTATACGTAGTCGCTGTCAGATATGTGGACGTCCGCGTGCTGTGTATAAGAAATTTGGTTTGTGTCGTATACATTTGCGCGAAGCAGCAATGCGTGGTGATGTACCTGGATTGGTAAAAGCGAGTTGGTAAAAAATAATAATTGGTGAATAAAAGGCATTAAATTATGAGTATGAGTGACCCGATTGCTGATATGTTGACGCGGATTAGAAACGCACAGGCTGCGCGCAAGCCAGGTGTTTCTATGCCTATGACAAAACTTAAAATCGCAATAGCAGAAGTTCTGAAAACCGAAGGATATATTTCAGATTATAAAACTGAAGAAGTTGATAATAAAAAGCAGTTAATATTAAGTTTAAAATATTATCATGACAAGCCAGTTATTGAAAACATTCGTCGTATTAGTCGTCCAGGGTTGCGTGTTTATCGTGACAAAAATAAGCTACCACAAGTTATGGGTGGTATGGGGATTGCCATTATTTCTACATCAAAAGGAATAATGAGCGATCGTGCAGCACGCCTTCTCGGTGAAGGTGGCGAATTATTATGTACTGTGAATTAAGGGGGTTGGGATGTCGAGAGTTGCCAAAAAACCGATAGTTATCCCAGCTGGGGTTGAAGTGAATATCAATGGGGAAGAAATTAAAGTTAAAGGCCCAAAAGGTACTTTGCAGTTTCATTTTAGGGAAATGGTCAGTGTCAAAAAAGTGAATAATGAAATTACATTTGTGCCTGACGAAAAAATTGAAAATTCTGATGCAGTTGCCGGTACGACCAGGGCGCTACTAGGAAATATGATTACTGGAGTTACTAAAGGTTTTGAGCGTAAATTATTATTAGTAGGAGTTGGTTTTAAGGCTCAGGTTCAGGGTAAAGTTTTGAATTTAACTCTTGGTTTTTCGCATCCAGTTAAATTTTCGATTCCGGTTGGGGTCACAATTGAAACCCCAATCCCAACAGAAATTCTAGTTAAAGGTGTGGATAGACACCTTGTTGGTCAGGTAGCAGCGAAGATCAGAGATTATCGACCACCGGAGCCATATAAAGGGAAAGGCGTAAGGTATGATGGTGAGGTTATAGTTAAGAAAGAGGGTAAGAAGAAATAATGGATAAGAAAAAGACGCGTATGCGTCGCGCTAAAAAGACTCGTTTTAAAATTAATGAATTAAGTGTGCCACGCTTGAGTGTGTATCGCACCCCTCGTCATATTTATGCACAATTAATTATGTCTGATGGCAAAATAGCGGCGAGTGCATCTACGCTTAATGCTGATGTAAAAAAAGATTGTGCCTATGGTGGTAATATCAAAGCCGCTGCTCTAGTTGGTAAGACTATAGCCTTGCAAATTAAAAAAATTGGGATTGCTAAAGTGGCTTTTGATCGGTCTGGTTTTAGATATCATGGCCGGGTAAAAGCGCTTGCAGATGCTGCGCGTGTTCATGGTTTGGAGTTTTAGGAAATGAAAAAGATGGCAACTACAGATAAAAATTCAGCTGATGCATTACAAGAAAAATTAGTTTCGGTAAAACGTACTGCTAAAGTCGTAAAAGGTGGTAGGATTTTTGGTTTTGCTGCTATTGTAGTTATTGGTGATGGTAAAGGAAGAATTGGTTTTGGTATGGGTAAGTCGCGCGAAGTTCCAGCGGCAATCCAAAAAGCTATGGAAAGCGGAAGACGCAATATGTATAGAATTCCTTTAAATGGTAGCACAATCCAACATCCAATAATTGGACGTCATGGAGCAACAAAGGTTGTGATGATTCCAGCGGGTGAAGGTACAGGATTAATTGCAGGTGGTGCAATGCGTGCGGTTTGTGAAGTTATTGGGATTCGCGATATATTGGCTAAATGTATAGGTTCGAGAAGTCCGGTTAATGTTGTGCGCGCAACATTAAAAGCTTTAACTGAAATGACGACACCAGAAGATATTGCAGCAAAACGTGGTCTTGATGTTAGTGAAATAATAAAAAAATAATATATGTCTACTACTACTAAGAAAAATTTATTAAAAGTTACTTTGATAAAAGGCACTAATAAAAAATTGAAGTGCCACATAGCGTGTGCTCATGGTTTGGGGTTATTTCATATTGGCCAAGCAGTTGAAGTTAAAAATACCCCAGAGAATTGTGGCATGATTAATAAAATTAATTATTTATTGAAAGTTGAGAAAAGTTAAATGCGTCTTAATACATTAAAACCTGCGGTTGGATCAAAACGAGAAAGAGTGCGGGTTGGTCGCGGCATGGGTAGTGGCTTGGGTAAAACATGTGGTAAAGGCCATAAGGGAGCAAAAGCTCGTTCCGGTTATAGTCGTAAAAGCGGTTTTGAAGGTGGGCAATTGCCTTTACAACGTCGTTTGCCGAAATTTGGATTTACTTCTTTGCGCGCTAATGAAAATGCTGAAATACAATTGCGTGACTTAAACAAAGTGAAAGCTTCGCGTATTGATCTAGCTGAGTTGGCAAAAACAAATTTAATTGGTAATGGGATTAAACGTGCCAAGGTCATTTTGGCTGGTAACATCGACAGAGCTATTACTTTAGTTGGTATCAAAGTTACAGCTGGAGCTCGCAAGGCAATTGAAGCCGCCGGCGGAAAGATAGAATAAATTTTTTTAATATACAGCAGCCCGAAGGGCTAAATGCTTCACCAACCCAGCCTAAACCGAGCGTTTTTATTGAGGTGTAGGGCTGGGAAAGAATAATTTTTATTATGGCACAAAAAATTGAAGGAAAAAGCGGTTTAAGTGAGCTAAAACAGCGCTTGTTGTTTTTGTTGCTTGGTATTTTGGTTTATCGCCTAGGTTCGCATATTCCGGTTCCAGGTGTAGATCCGCAGCGTTTAGCTGATTTTTTTAATCAGCAAAAAAATGGATTATTAGGTTTGTTTAGTATGTTTTCTGGTGGTAATTTTGCAAGATTTACGATTTTTGCTTTAGGAGTGATGCCGTATATTTCTTCCTCCATTATCATACAGTTGTTTACCTCTATAGTGCCTCAATTAGAGCAGTTGAAAAAAGAGGGAGAAATGGGAAGGCGGAAGATCAACCAATATACGAGGTATGGGACGCTTGCTCTTTCACTTTTTCAGGCGTTTGGTATTTCTAAATATTTAACTGCCCAAGGGGTAGTATTAGTTCCAGGACCGTATTTTTATTTTGTTGCGACATTAACCCTTACCACTGGGACTATGTTTATAGTGTGGCTTGGTGAGCAGATGACCGAGCGTGGGATTGGTAATGGTATTTCGATGATAATTTTTGCTGGAATTGTATCGCGTCTTCCAGATGCTGTAGTAAAAGTAATGGGAGAAGTTCGTCAGGGGCAGATGCAGGTTATAACATTGTTTTTGTTAGTAGCGATAGTTGTTGCAGTAACCGGTTTTGTGGTTTTTATTGAACGTGGTCAACGACGGATCACAGTAAATTATGCTAAACGGCAGGCTGGCAAAATGTCTTATAATGCCCAAAGCAGTAATTTACCGCTTAAAATAAATATGGCTGGGGTAATACCGCCAATTTTTGCTTCAAGTATTGTTATGTTTCCCGGCACTATAGCGCAGTGGTTTGGGCAGAGTAAGGGGATGGAGTGGTTGGGTCAAATTGGTCTTTTTATATCAATGGGACAGCCGCTATATTATATTTTTTACTCGGTAGCGATAGTTTTTTTCTGTTTCTTTTATACGGCACTGGTTTTTAACCCAAAGGAAATAGCGGAAAATTTAAAAAAATCTGGGGCATTTATTCCTGGAATTAGGCCTGGTGAGAACACGGCTTCGTACATTGATTTGGTTATGACACGGTTAACATTTTTCGGTGCAATTTATATTACTTCGGTTTCATTGTTGCCTGATTTGTTAATGTTTAAGTGGCACATACCATTTTATTTTGGTGGTACGTCTCTTTTAATTGTGGTTGTAGTGTTGATGGATTTTATGTCGCAAGTGCAAGCGCATTTGTTGTCACACCAATACGATTCGATCATGAAAAAGTCGCGCTTAAAAGGTGGCGGGATGATGATAAGGTAGAAAAATATGAAAGTAAGAGCATCGGTTAAAAAAATGTGTCGTAATTGCAAGGTCGTCCGTCGTAAGGGCGTGATTCATATTATTTGTAAAGAGGCAAGGCACAAACAACGGCAGGGTTAGGTTGTTGATTTTTGTTTTATTTACTGTATTCTTGACCGCCTTTGGGCGTAAACAATAAAAATATAAAGTTGGAGTGTTTTAATGGCACGTATTGCAGGTATTAATATTCCGGTGCATAAGCATACGGCAATTGCGTTGACTGCTATTTTTGGTATTGGCAGACAACGTGCGCTTGTTATTTGTAAAGCGGCAAAAGTCGATCCTTCACGTAAAATTAAAGATTTGACTGAAGCAGAAGTTGAAGCTTTGCGTGTTCAAGTAGGCAAGTTCACCATCGAAGGAGATTTACGTCGTGAAATTGCTATGAGCATCAAACGACTTATGGATCTTGGATGTTATCGTGGAGTGCGCCATCGTCGTGGCTTGCCAGTGCGTGGTCAACGGACTAGGACTAATGCGCGTACTAGAAAAGGTAAGAGAAAAGCAGCAGTAACTTTGCAAAAGGCTGCTCCATCTAAGGGATAATTTAAAACTTTAAAATTTAAAAATAGAGAATTTGTTATGACAACACCACCAGTAGAGCGTGTTCCGACTAAGAAAAAAGCAAAGCGTAATATTGTTGATGCAATTGCATATATCAGTGCTTCTTTTAATAATACGATTATTGCGATTACTGACAAGCAGGGAAATGTTTTAGCTTGGTCATCGGCGGGTACTTGTGGATTTAAAGGATCACGCAAGAGCACGCCATTTGCCGCTCAGGTTGCCGCTGAAAAAGTTGGTGTCATTGCCAAAGAATATGGCGTTAGAAATCTAGAGCTTTATGTTAAGGGTCCTGGACCAGGAAGAGATTCGGCAGGTCGTTCGCTGAATGCTATGGGATTTAAAATTACTAGTGTTACTGATAAGACTCCATTGCCGCATAATGGGTGTCGGCCGAGGAAACGGAGACGGGTTTAATTTTTTTATTATATTGATTTTCGAGGATTGTTTAGATGGCAAAATATATTGGTCCAAAATGTCGGTTATCGCGCCGTGAGGGTGTTGATTTACAGCACAAGAGCAGAGCGCGATCTTTAGAATCAAAATGCAAAGCTGATACTCCTCCCGGGCAGCATGGTGAACGCGTTGGTAAAAAAGCAACAGATTACAGCGTGCAGCTCCGCATGAAACAATTAATTAAGCGTTATTATGGAATTTTAGAAAAACAATTCCATAATTACTACATAAGAGCTGATAGTCGTAAAGGGTCAACTGGAAAAAATTTAATTCATTTGCTCGAGTCAAGGTTAGACAATGTGGTATATCGTTTGGGTTTTGCGGCAACGCGTGCTGAAGCGAGACAGTTAGTCAGTCACAAAGCAATAGCTGTTAATGGTAAAACTGTTAACATTCCATCATATTTAGTTGGAGTAAATGATGAGATTGCGGTTAAAGAAAAAAATAGAAATCAAGGCCGTATTTCTTCATCCATAGAACTTGCTGAAAAAGGCACAATCCCCGAGTGGTTGACTTTGGATGCTAGCAAAATGAGCGGCATTTTTAAGCGTTTTCCCGATGTTAATGAAATTCCACCTGAGTTTCAGGTTCACTTAGTGGTCGAGCTTTACTCAAAATAAAGAGGCTAGAATGCAGGATATTTATCGTAGTTTTTTAACGCCACGCGTTATTCAAGTTAAGAAAATCGGCTTGAATAGAGCTGAAATTGTATTAGAACCTTTTGAGCGTGGTTTTGGACACACGTTAGGCAATGCTTTGCGACGTATTTTGTTGTCTTCTATGGAAGGAGCAGCAGTAACAGCAGTGCAAATCGATAATGTATTACACGAATATAGCTCTCTTGAAGGAGTGCGTGAGGATGTAGTTGATATTGTGCTAAATTTAAAAGGTGTTTATTTTAAAATGTATGGTCGTCGCGAAATAGTTTTGGAATTGAAAAAAGACACTTCGGGACCAGTGACCGCACAAGATATCAAACTGGAACATGATGTTGAAATTGTAAATCCAGAACACATAATTGCACACATTACTGGAAGCGGTAAATTGAGTATGCGTATTACAGTTGCTTTGGGTCGTGGTTATCAGCCATCGAACTTGCAAGTTCAAGGAGAAGAAAAAAGTCGGGCAGTTGATAAAATATTGGTTGATGCTTCTTTTAGTCCAGTATTAAGAGTTGCTTATCATGTTGAAAATGCTCGTGTTGAAAAACGCACCGACCTTGATAAATTAGTTATTGATTTAGAAACTAATGGTACTTTAGACCCTGAAGAAGCGATTCGTGTTAGCGCCACAATTTTGCAGCATCAACTTGAGGCATTTGTTGAATTACGCAAACCAGAAGAGCCAAAAGTAGAAGAAAAGAGCAATGAAATGAATCCGATATTGATGCGTCCAGTTGATGATTTAGAGTTAACTGTACGTTCGGCTAATTGTCTTAAAGGGGAAAATATTTTCTTTATAGGAGATTTAGTGCAGCGTGATGAGAATAGTTTGCTTAGAACGCCAAATTTAGGTAAAAAATCATTGAATGAAATTAAGACTATTTTATCTATGCGAAGCTTATCACTAGGAATGAAAGTAGAGGGTTGGCCGCCTCCTGGTTTAGAAGCGCCTGTGGTTGATCTTGATTCTGATTCTGATGTTGAATCAAATGTAGAAAAAAAATAACAATCTGAAATAAAAAGAGCGGTAGGAAATTATGCGCCATCGTAATAGCGGTAGAAATTTAAGTCGTACTGGTAGTCATAGAAAAGCCATGTTTTGCAATATGGCCTCTTCATTGTTCAAACATGAAGTAATTAAAACTACTTTAGCTAAAGCTAAGGAATTGCGTTGTGTAGCTGAGCCATTAATTACTTTAGCAAAAAATGATTCGGTAGCGCATCGTCGTTTAGCTTTTGCGCGGTTGCGGGATGATGTTGCTGTTGGTAAGTTATTTACGCTTTTAGGCCCGCGTTACAAAGAGCGTGCTGGTGGTTATTCGCGTATCATCAAATGCAATATTCGTCCTGGAGATAAAGCGCCAATGGCGATTGTTGAGCTTCTTGATCGTAAGCAAGAAGAGCCACAACAAACAAAATAACATACGGCTCTACAAAAAATCCCATTGCCGGAGTTGTTTGTGTTCAGGTCAAATCCATCCAATAGGCAACGCGTTCTTGGAAAGACAGGTTAGAAAACTGTTTGGGGTCATATTTTCTTTCTTCTTCGAGACAATGAGGACATCTTAGTTTTTCAAAATCTACTGGCATCGCATTATTATATTCCCGTAGCGCATGCAGGATTTTTTCTTCACAGGTTTTACATCCTGAAGGCAATATCGTTCCTATTTCTGGAATATCATCGTCGCACATAGAAATTCTGACATTTATTTTTTTTTGTTGTATTTGGCATAGACATTCTACTAAAGTCGCCAACTTTGGTTGTGAATATAATTTTTTATCAAAGAGATCTCTTAAAACTGTACCATTAGCAATCCGAATTGGGCATATCGTTATATCAAGAATACCATGCTCATGTAGCCAAATCGTACTTTCTACTGTGTCTTTTATTGCCTCAGCTTGTAATAAAAAAGGGGGTTTCAGTAAAATATAGCCTTTGGTAAAATAACCAAATTCTTGGATTATTTGGTGAGCTTTTAAAAACAGTTCGTTAGTTGTTAAAGGTGTTCTGATACAAATTTTTCTTATTTCATCATTTGCAGATTGTAATCCCAAACCAATAATAAGCTTGGTTTGATCACCCAAAATATCCCAAGCTGCTTTTAGCGTATCGTGGTTTATAAAAATCGGGTGAGTATCCACAATTAAGTATTTACATTTGCTTTTTTTAACCAAGTGCAATATTTCTTGATTAGCTGTTTTTGAAATTTCCTTTTCAGAAAAAAAATTTTCGCAATAAATACGGATGGTTTCTTGATTTGTATAGCTTTTTAAAGCAAATTTCACCTGATTGATATAATTTTCTGCGGTAATTTTAGTGAAGTTGGGGTCAGATGCTTTGTTGGGAATGGGACACATTGTGCATAATGCAAAACAGCCCCCATTGGTCTGCAAAACCATGCGCAATCTAGAATACAAGTGGTTGCTGAATTTATAGTGGCCACTTGTGCAAGTGTTAGGCAACATAGGATTATTAATATGAGCTTTAGTGCGCAATGCTAGAGTTTTATATCTTACCTTTTGATCAAAATCAGTCATGCTTTTTGTTTTAAAGAAATGCGGACACAACTTCTTGCAAATGAGCTGCGGTCAGCAAACTTGCGTTCACCATATTGTTTGCTGCCACCTGGAAGATAAAGCAAGTTCTTGTCGCTTAAAGGCATAGTGCTTGAAGATTGTATGTGATCGTTAAGGCTGCCATCGCTATGAAAAAAATCAAAATTAACCCTATCAAATAATTCATTAACCCCAGGGATACAACCGTGAATATTGCCATGCTTTAACTCTCTTTGAAATGCATCGAATAACCACGCCAAATACTCCAAATCTTTTTTTGCACTTATTGAGTCGCGAGACTTTGGTGCCGAATCCCAATAGGTAGGAATTTGAATGGAGAAATAAACAGCATCAGTAGAATTGTCAGCCAAGAAATGACAAGGGAGCATCAAAGTAGGCGCGTAAGTTTTTAATTTATATACATCTAAATAGATTTTTAAAATATCATCAATAGGGCCAGCAGTATCCACACCATTGGTGGGTTTATATGCAACAGTGCTTTTTGAACCCAATGCCAAACAGAATAAATGACGCAATAGATCCAAGACATAAGATATTGGTTTAATTTTTCTGTGTGATAATGTTTTGAAAAACAATTCCCACATTTCATCATATAAAAATTTGTTTCGGTTATGTTCAACTTGTTCCCAGGCTTTGCTTAGCAGGAAATATTTGAGCTTTAATCCCGCTGGACTATGCATAATATCTATCCACTTTTTGGTGAAAAACACTACTTCACAATTCCAAGAAGTTGGAAAATTAGGGTGAGAGGTAATTTCTCTGAATATTTGCCATTGCTCAAAGGGCGAACACGGAGATGAAGAATTAACTCCAAAGCTTTTTAGATTAGCATGCGCGGCGTTGTCAGAAATTTTTGGCAACATCATCAACGAACGCGCTCCAGCAGATATTGCAAACGGTGTAGGAGGCGCAAAAGTTTCCCAAAGTCCCAAACTAAAATCGCTACTATCAAAAAAAGCGATTGAATGTAATTTTTCCGGAGTTTCTCTGTAAACTTCTACGCCGCGTTTGTTTATTATATATCCCAAAGGAAAATTGGAATAACCCAAAGCTTCTTTGATTTTATTGGGTACATCAGGATGCGACAAGGGGATAGATTTATATTTTACGGTTGGTAAGTGCAGAATAGCTTTGTCTAAAATCATGCTACCAAAAGGATACGCAATTTTTACTAAAGGTAAATTCCTGCCTGGTGATAGCTCATCAAGAATTTTCACCAAATCTGGTACATTGAATTGTAGGGTATTCCTTATTTTGCAATAAGAAACTTCTTCAATATTCAAATTAACAATCTCCTTGTTAAGTTCCTATTTTACCTGGTTTTTTTACAGGTAAATTCTAGTATATAGATTCTTCAAGAAAACGCTTCGGATTAAAATAATTTTCTTCCTATGAGATTATAACAAAAAGAAATGAATTTACTACGGCATAATAAACTAATTTGTAAAACAGGAGCGAGGTGAGTATGGAATTACTAGAAAACAACCCAAACAATACAGTTTGTTACAGTATCATAAGGAAACCCCAGGGTGTTTTTGCTAACAAACTTGTTAATGCTTTTCAGGGTAATTTTTGCCCTAATGGAAATAACTCATCAACTGATGCGGCTTCCACAGCAGTTCGATCGGCCGCTGTTACTAAATCTAAAAAAAGATCCATTGCAGCTCAATCTGATATAGCTCAATCCGGAACAAATGGCGCTTATTTACGCGCAGAAGTTATCCAAAAAATGATTTGCCGATTTTTAACTGAAAAGAAAATGCCAAAACAAAGCTTAGCTGAAGCTCTAGAAATAACTGTAAAAAGCTTGAATCAGCTTTGTTCCAAGAAAGCCTCGCAAGCGTTAATACTCAAAGTCAATTTACCTTTGGTTAAACTTTATTGTAAAACCAGATTTTGGTAAAAAAATCCCCAGCTTTCTGGGGATTTTTTGTGGAACGAAGCAGGAGAGCGCACATGGATGTATTTATAACGTCCTGCAAACTAGTACGGCGAGCGGTGCGCCATGTGTAGCAATGTGGAATAGAGGAAAGTAAATGCGATTGTCCTGATTGATAAAACGGGATCGCCTCATTAAAATTTTACGATAAATAATATTTTCAAAAATATCATCGCGATAAGCTGAAAGGGACTGGGCACATTATAGCTTCACGCCCTCATCCCTAGCTCTGCTGCAACGCAAACAGCGCGTTGCTTGAGCTAGGCTATCAGGATTTAGCCCTTCGGGCGTGGAAAATGTCGGCTTGCAAAAGTTCCTGAAAATAAAGTTATAGCACCATCCCAAGACGCGTTTTTGTTTCAGCAACAGAAATCAGAGAATCAATAAACTCATCCGTTAAAAAGATAGTACGTTCTTTATCAACGATATCATTTATTATCGTTATAAATATTTTATCTTGTATTTGCTTGTCCGTAACTTTACCCTCATCTATCTTTTTATATATTTTATTTAAATAACCAAAGTTGTTCTGTTTGTTTTTTTGATAGGCCATTAATATATCTCTAGTACCTCGCTCACCCACAACTCGTTGTAACGATTTACCCATTTTAGAACCCACAGCAACCTCTAAATCAATTCTGTCTAAAATAACACGAACTTGCTTTTCATATATTGTGTTATCAAACCTAGCATGATTATGCTTTACTTGTTCTCCCAATCTTTCAAGTAGCTGATAGGTAGTAGGATTGCCTACTTTTTCTCTTCTAAGATCAATTTCGTCTTGTTCCTCTTTACTAAGAAAAATTGTCTTAAAAGCTTGATCCATGCTGAATATTGTTGCCTCAAGCCTTTTTACTTGGTCGTAAGTTATAAAATCTACATATATATCTTCTGAATCTTTAAGTATCTTTTGCCATTTTTGACTTTCCATCATCCATATTTTTTCTTCGGGATTTTTATAAACATTATCATTTAACAACTTAAGATTTTCCAATCTATTCACGACGGCAGCAATCTTTAGCATCCCTTCGGTTTGCGTCCAACCGCAATTTCCTATGGTTTGCTCAGGCATACGAATATAAACATGCTCTGGAACATTATTATCTGCATCTTCTCTAAGTAAACTATAAATCTTAGCACGTGTATCAGTTTCAGAACGCGGCGTTTTCATCCAATCAAAAGCAGCTTTGACATCAGCTATATCACGAATTATTTTAAATATTTTAATGCCTGGGTCTGCACCTGATCCGCCACCTCTATTTACCCAAAACAATAATTTACCGTAAACTAATATTGCCTCTGCATGACTTGATGAAGAGGTAAATAACGTTGTGATTCTTGCTGCATAATATTGCCCCTCTCTTAATTTTGCAGTATCTATATCGGCAATCTCTTTAAAATTGTCAATGATACTGGCAATCTGCTCAACCTCTTTGCTCTTGGCAACTTTTCTATAAGCAGCAAATGATTTTTTAAACTCGTATAACATCAAATCACCACTAGAACCCTCTCCTCCTATATCGATTGCATCATGGTATTTTGCCTCATTTATATGTTCGCTAACCGCCGCTTTTTCTTCTGGAATAAGATGCGTGGAAGATAACACATTTTTATTTTCCGTGGTTTGTAATTTGCTTAGGATGGAATCATATATGTTTTGTGGGATTCCCTCTTCAAAAGAGTATCCTGGCGCTATTGCTTTGGGAACCTTTCCAGCCATTTGACCATATATTTTGTCCTTATCTAAAAATAACATAAACTGATTAGGCAAAATATCGTCCTTCTCAGGAACCTTAAAGCTTAAGCTATATTCATATTCAGGATAGAATTTAAATTTATTTTCCTGCAAATGAAACGCGTGGGTATCCATAATCGCGTACTGTGCTTTATAAAAAGCGCTATAAAACAAATTTAATGGTTTAGGATCGTTTTCATCTGGGATTTTCAATGTTGACGCTGGTATAGAAGGCGCTACACTATCAACTTGCCACCAAATATCATTTATAGGTTTATCAGTACTACACGTGTCGACAAAAGGGAAGCTATAAGCACTACAAGTATCAACAAAAGAAGCGACCTCATTGTTTGCATGGTAATCAAACAATGCTTCTGCATCTAAATTACATCCGTCCAAACCACACTCCATACTAGATGAGTCTTTTGGATACAATCCATCTATCTTGTTTGGAACACCACCATCTAATTGTTCCAAATAACGCTCTAAATGTTGGCTCAAAATAGGATATCTTTCTTTGAGCCTTACAACTAATTCATCGCGTAATTCACTATAACTTTTCTTACCCTCAGCAAGCTGAGAATAGTTGTCTTTGAGTAGCTTATCCCAAACTTCAGTGATAAATTCATTTATCTTAATAGCATTTACAGTATTATCTTGGCTCTTATGATTAAAATACCGCAGCACATCAGTTAAAGGCTGCGATTTCATACGAGTTTGTTTCTCGTTTTCTGCTATCTCTAGCATATGAGATTCAACACTTGTACCGAATTGTTCTCTATTGAATAATGACTTAACTTCTCCAGGATGCCCATTTCTTGCAACCCTGCCATAAATTTGCATCAAAGTACTATAAGTTATATCGGTGCAAAGATTGATCGCTAAAAAACCTTGCGGATAAGAGGTATAAAAATCCGTACCTCGCCCTAACATCGGTGTGGTTATAGTAAGAGAACCATTTTTGCTAGCATTATCAAGTATCTCTTTCAAAGATGCAGTATCTTGTTGCGACGCGGCATACAATTGTGATTGCGGTCGATGCTTGTTCATTTCCTGGAAAACTTGTTCAGCTTCTTTGGTTGACTCAGAAAAGATTATAATTGGTCGATCAGAAGGCAAGGTATCTAAAATAGTGTGAACCTTTTTATATTGTTCCTCTTTGTTTGCCACCTCTTCGCGAGTAATTATTTTTTTATCCTCTTCATAACGGGGAATATTAAAAGCAAGCATTTTATTTTTTTCTCTAAACTCTTCAATATCCTCTTTGCTACCAGCGGTACCAGTTAAACCGATAATTTTTCCGCCAGCCAGTCTATAGTAATCAAAAAAGTTTTTTGGACTAACGTTAAAAACAGTATAAGAGGGGATTGAAACATCAAACCTTTGTTTTAAATCCGGATGATTCTTTTCCGCTAAAAGATGTAAAAATGGCTGCACTCCTTCACCAAATACTGTCCCCTTGCTAGGTTGATCTTTAATAATAGGCGTGACTTGTAATAGCTTCTCTTTATTATTGATATCTTCTTTTAGAATTACATAATCTTTCCCTTCGACTAGTTTTTGGGCAGTAACTACCGCAGAAAGTAATTTATCAAATAATTGATCCATTCGCTTACCAGCTTTAGATAAAGCAGAGTGCAGTATGTATAGTTTTTGTGCCTGTAAGTCACTACTATGCATCAGTTCATTGACTTGAACTAAACTTAAAGGGTAACGATACGATGAGTTATACTGTTGAAATTGGTAGTCCAAACATAGTTTCAAATTTTTTACATCATCTTCACGCCCAAGACCGTCATTCTTAAATATTGGACTACTAGAAAAATCTATAATATAACCAAATAAAACCCTAGCCTCTTCCTGAGTTGTTTTAACTAATGCCGAAGCCAGTTTATAATTAATCCCAGAAGTTAAAGCAAAATCTACTTCATCAGCAATTAAACTAACATCAGTATTTAATTCTAAATCTGTAGTATTACTATAAAATTCTCTGTTAGCTCTAAATAGAGCAAGATCTGAGGCAATAGCATAATTAATACCACCTTTCATATAAACATTAATTTCAGAATTGGCAGTGATAATAGAACGAGATGAGGCTAATCCCAAACCTTGATAGAACGGAGCAAACTCTTGCCGATCTTTTTCGGCTAATTCTTGGCTTGATGATACAACATCCACAGTTTGTCCGGTGAAACACAAATATGCAGCATAGAGCGGAGCCGTAATTATACTTTTACCCTGTCCGGTAGCAATCTCTTCGATGATATGATTGGGGTTGGTTATGCCAATAAGCACACTAAGAATTTGAGTATCTCGTGGAAACTTACCGGTAGTTCTATACAACGCTTCAAAAGAAAGGGCAAGATAATCAACATCTATTTGTTCTCGCTCTAAAACAGTATCTTTTTTTAACAACATCCGCCGATGTTTTAATTCTATAACCTTTGACCTAATTTCATTGCTATTTAGAACACTAGCAGCGGCTGCTTTTCCCATTATCCTTGTAAATAGATAATATAATCTAGTTTGCTCTTCTTCAACCAAACTCTTACCTTTACCATCAGACGTATTTTTGCCTATTACCTCTTTAATTTTTGTCAAAACTCGATCATGATCATAATTGAACCGCGCTAAATTATGTTGCGAAAAAATATTTTGCGCCATTTCTGGGTGATCTAACTTATCAAAAATAATGTCGATTTTATCTTTTTGGGGTAACCCGTTGATTTGATCCACAAGCAAATAGGAACTTATCAATGTCGCATAATCTACATCATGTTTCATAATGTGTTCAATAAGCAAAGAATATCTTTTTTGGCTAAGATCAGAATTTAATTTCAATGCCAAATCCATAATGATTTTTATTTTCTTAATTTCTTTTATGGCTAGCACAGTTTTGAAATTATCCCCTAAGAGATCATCTAATCTTTCGATATGCTGCGGAGAAACATGAACCATCCAAGACACAATCTCATCAATGTGATCGGCTTCGCCATCTAATTTTGCTAAAACAGGAATAATTGAATAATTTTTATGTTTTAAACAATACTCTGTAATAGTCTTAATATTAGCGTTATTATACTTGGCATCAGCAAGACTCTCCAACAAGCGATACAATTTTTCAAGATCAATGCCAATATCAGATTTTATAAAACCATCGGTTGCTAAAGCAAAAATATCGAAATATTGTCCAATGATTTTATTACCAGCATTCTTTACCAGTAATGGTAAAGTATAATTTCTGGTTTTTAATATGCCACAATCTAGTGAATTAAGGTAGGCTAAAACCCTACCTCGAGCATGGTAAGGAATTTTTGGTTCGGCTAGCAAATAATCTAACAATTGTTCTTTTTCATGTGCATCTTTACACTTACCTAGTAACTCCAAAAGATAAGGATAACTACTTTCAATACCTAAAAACTGTTCCTCTAACCTCTTTTCTGGATTAAACAAAAAAGCCATGCTTTTTTGCACCTCATCTTTCCACCCTATATTATGCGATGAAAAAACCGAGAATATTGCGACAGCTAAATCTGAAGAAATCTTTTTTATGGCATCTTGATCATCTAAATCATGGAAAAAATTTACTTTAATAAATTCTTTATCTTCCAAAATATTTTTTCTAATATCACTAAAGCGTTTTGACTTCAATTCATCTGGTAAAGAAAGATTATGTTTATCTGCTAATGCATTAAAATCAATCTGAGAAAGCTCAATAGCACGAACATTAGCATCATTAAATTTTGTTTTATCGACAGAGGAAATACGCAACTTTTTTGCCATTTCTATTTTATGACGGATAACATCAGGATGCTCCAAATCTTCTAACGTCATGACGGGAAACTGATTAGAAATAATTTTTCCACTAGCGTATGGTAATTGCGTAGTAACCAAACTTTCAAACAATTGATCTTTCAAAACAGAATCCAAAGCTTTTGTCTTAGAAAGAAAAAGATTAATTTTATTCTCATCTATTTCCTTTTCTTGACCAAAACATGCAGCGAAAAATACTAAATTCTCTGGGTGCTTGCCATTTTGAGTTATTAAAGTATGAGCAAGAGCATCTTTGTTATCATGTTTCATCGGTATAAATAGCTGATCAATAACCTTGACGATGGCTTTTGTCCTTTCAAGTAATTCACCTAGATCAGAATTACAAACATCAATAGTCGCAGCAGGCGTGGACAATAATACTCTAAGCATTTGAGTAAAATAACCATTGTATTGCAAAAGTTCTTTAGATCTATTAATAACCACTTCTGTTAGATTATGATCTAAAATATCTACTAATCCGAGAGCAACAACCTGGGTAAAGTTAAAAACAGGATTTTCCTTATAGATGCCGGTAAAAGTGCCCACTATTTTTTTATGCGCTTTTTCCCTATCCTCCACCTCTTTTGGAACCTCTTTTATACCAGGATGCTTTGGTCTTGCATACGAAGAATTACGATTCAAATCCTGCTCTATAATGTATGATCCGGTACTAAATTCAATATCGTGATATATTTTAACTTCAGTAAATAGCACATTAAATAAAGAAAGATATTCTGTCATTTCCTGATCAGGATACAACGGATCATAATGCCCTCCAATCGATGACAGTATATTGAGAGACAATAATTTAACATTTTCTGCTGCTTGTTTAGTCGTAAAATCTTCTACTAAGCTACAATCAGGAGCAACTACACCACAAGACGCATAACAACTATGCTGTATTATTTCTTTTGGTGCCTTAGCTAAAAGCTCCGTTTTTTCTTCATAACTCTTGCCATAAAACCAATGTTGATTTACAAATGGCTCAGCAAATAATTCAAAAGCAGAGCCTTTTAACTCACTTGGCATTAACTCAATACCAGAACACCTCTTACCATCCTCTACGCATTGCCTGACTTTCTCATCTAAACTTGCCGGAGTATCTAATAACCCTTTTGGAAACTTCAATGGTTTAATGCTTACCCCACCAGAATGATCATTATTCTGATAATATAAATTATACGAACCACCCTCTGGAATAATTCGTAACTTGCTTTCTATTTTGTTACCGCCATCAACGCTTGCATTTTCCATAAGAGCTTGCATTGTTTCAGGATCATCAAAAATTTTGTTCTTTATTTGAGCAAAAATGTCGTTAGAAAAAATAGCCTCTAGCTGGGCTAGCGTCACTATAACTATTTTATCTTTAGTTTCTGCAAAACCTAGTTTAGTCGAGAATAACTTTATTTGCTCTTTTGACAGATCACCTTTGGCAAATTTCACTCTTTTTTCAAAACTTTTTGCTTTGATTTGCAAGTGTAATTCATCATCATCTACTATAAAAAGAAAATACTCCTCACCTAATTTATCAACTGATTGTAGTAACGGAAGATTAACATCGTTAACATAAATAGCCCTAAAACCTGTAAAACTTTCTACCTCGTATTGATAGGGAACATCTTCAAACAAAACATACTCCCTAGTCTTAAGAGACTTTATACCCATATAATCCTCTAGAGATAATATAGGGTTAGAATCATAACTGCGTTCTGTCGTACAGAAAAAACTTTTCTTCTTGTATTTATTATCTAACTCATGAAAGTAATTGGAATAGGTCGCAATACTTGGTCTTTGGTGTGGTGGAACTGTTGCCAGATACCACATAGGAAAAATAAATCGTAGATCATGAGATAAATGCTCATAATCCTCCTCTACCACAAAATCTTCCTCAAATAGATGTTTTACTAAATCACCCTCTGTAATGCTTGATATTTCAGCGAAATTCATATCATGCAAAGCAAGAGCGGGATGAATTGTATTTAGCCCTAACTCCTTTGCTTTCCTATATTGTCCCGAATCTTTTAAAAGGGAGCCTCCATTTACACTGTCTAAATATTCCAATTGCTCAGCCAGGTTGCCACCACGAGATAAAGCCAATTTTAAAATATTAATGAAACGCCCCAATGACACTTTAAAACTTGTACCATATTCCATTTGCCTTTTTATAATTGCGATAGATTGTGCAAAAATCTTTTCTTGAAAGGGCTCGGCAATTTTATTTTCTATAATAAATTCATTTAATTTTTTATAAAATCCATCTAATCCTTCAAAAACATCTTCAAGCAGACTATTACTTGCAAACTCATGCTCTGCTAAAACTTCTTTAAAGAACCTCTGCTTTTTAGCATCAACCAGGGGCAATATTTCCTGAAATAACTTTTTAAAAAATAAAGACGCCCTTTCTTCTAATAAGAATCCGCCGTCTGGAATATAGCCGCTTCTTATAATCTTATTAAAGACTTCTAACGCCCCTCTTTGTTCTAAATTACTGTAGATCTCATCTAGTTTTTTCTGATCAGAAACGGACAAATTATAATATTCGATCCCATCTCGTTTATCGGCGATACTATCTTTTGCAAAAAAATCATTAAAATCTCTTGCTCCCAAGTTTGAGAACACTCCTAAACCTCTATTATAAAAATTAAAGGGGATATCCAACATGATATCTACTACCTTACGCCAATCATCAAGCAGGGGATGTTTATCACTACCATAAACCCTAGGCGCAATATCGCTACCATAAATATCATTCAAGGAGATGGCAGCATTCGTGGCCAAATGCAGCCATGAATATGCAAGTGGGTTACTTACATGTGCTTTTATAGGGTTAAGTCTTACCGTAAAATCATCTATCGGCATTGAAGACAACCTCTGATCGGAAACAAACAGAATATGGTCTTTATAAGCAAGACCAATAGGCAAATTATCGATATCAATTCCATCCCGAAATAAATAATAATTCAGCACCACCACTTCTAGGGCTTTGCTAGTAATAAACTCCATATCGCTAGCGCTATTGAATAGAGAGGTTACCAACGTATCCATTCTTGGTTTATAGTGATCCCTTTTTTGATCCTCTTCGTAGAAAAACTGTTTGCTAAGTTTTTCTGCTCTATCAATTGCCTGAGGTTTATTAAACTTATTTTCTGCTTGTTCACGATCCAAGTCTAATTCACTTTCTTTTTCAGCTTGTTGCTCAAAATGTTCGCTTAAATCGATATTTTTACTAATTTCTAATTGCAACCCAAAATCATCTTTTGTGTGTAAAAACGATTTATTTCTTTTCTCAGCCTCTTTATTAGCGCTGCTTGTAATATAATCGGGTTCTTTTAAAACAAACGCGCCGCCTTTTACAATCCCTCTTACATGCTCAGCGTAATTAGCAGATACAATCCTATCTGATTCATCGTTGTTTAATAAAACCAAACTAAAGCCATCTTGATAATGTATTTTGCCTTCTGAAATCTTTTTAAATCCTAAAATATCTCTTTTGCCAATTGCGTCTTTACGAATATCTTCAATATCTTTATTGCTTACTGGTACCATCCTAATATTAATATATATTTTATTTTCTTTTAAAAATTGATTGAATTGTTCCGTAGCAAATTTTGCTTGTTCCTGATGGAAAAAAATAAAAACTTCTTTAATCCCGGTTTTAACTAATTCATTAAGCTCTGTTGCAAACTGTGCATCTAAATTAATATCTTTAGTTCTTAAATAAATTGATTTTAATGCCAATTCCTTATAATCATTGAAAATAGAAGGCTCTAGTAAATCACCCAACACATAAATCTGATTGGTTAAATTAATGTACGGCTGATATCTTTTCTTTGCCGATAAAATCTTTTCTCTCAGGTTTTGCCCAGAATCTACAAATTCAACGGTAGGTTCCTGCATTGGTAAAGTAGGCTCGGTAGCAACTTCTGGCTTAGCCTCTGATTTTTTTTCTTCAGAAACCATCGTCGATTTTTGTGAATCATCTTGCAAGGATGCAAAAATAGAGACAGAAAAAAAGAACCATACCAAAAATAACGCGTTGAATATCTTTTTAACGATACTATTCATCATATGCACATTATCATTTTTTTTAATAAAAATTATACTTACCTAAACCACAGCACAAGATTATTAAAGCCATTTCCTAAAATATGGAACCAAGTCATTGCGAGGAATGGGTGGAGCCCATTACGAAGCATTCCAGAAAAAACCTTGGCTAGCATTCCAAGCAAAAATGCTCAACACTATTATCCTAAATCGCTTCTGGATTGCCGCGCCACAAGTTGGCTCGTTCGCGCCGTAGGCTCGCAATGACTATTTTCCTCTAGGCAACAATATGTAAAAATTCGTAGGGATATATCGATCCGCGATGACAGCTCTACATTTTAGGGAGCTGCTGTAAAAAGTCTCTTAACAAAAATGTACCACATGATTGTTAAGAAAATCTTAGCTAAGATTAATAATTTCCATGGAGTTTTTACACAGAACAAAAAAGGACTATTGCTAAATATTTATTATGATCTATTCCCCTTTAGCAATCTGTTCTGGTCACGTAAAAAAATCCCCAGTTTTCTGGGGATTTTTTATGGGATGATTCGGTAGACGCAGCCTGCTTTTACCTGGATTAAAATGGGATGTCATCGTCAATAGGTGGGTGAGATGCGGTGTTACCCATCGGTGCTGATGATAAATTATCGCTTTCCAAATGGTTGGCTGTAGGAATTTCAGCAGATTCGTGGATTGGTGGTGCACCTTTTTCTCTACTGGCGCTGCCAGTGTGGTTAGAGCGACTGTCAAGCATGTGCATTTCGTTAGCGATAATTTCAGTGGTATAACGATCTAGGCCGGTTTTATCTTGCCATTTGCGGGTGCGTAATGAGCCCTCAACGTATATTTTTGAACCCTTGCGCAAGTATTCACCAACAATTTCGGCCAAACGATTAAAAAAAACTACTCTGTGCCATTCGGTTCGATCCTGTAATTCACCAGATTGTTTATCTCTCCAGGTTTCACTGGTTGCTAATGAGATGGTAGCAACTGCGTTGCCATTTGGGGTATATCTAACTTCTGGGTCGTTGCCAAGATTGCCGATTAAAATTACTTTATTTACTCCTCGGGCCATGTTTTTTCTCCAATAAAGTGTTATAAATATGCGAAATAAAATCTGTCGCATTTTACCTGCTATTTATTATTTTTGCACCCGTTGTTTTTACGGTATTATAGATAGCGGGGTCAGTTGAAATATGAATTTTTAAAAATTCATATTTCAACTGACCCCGTGGGGAAAAATGTCGGGGCGTGGCTCAGCTTGGTAGAGCACTGCTTTCGGGAAGCAGTTGTCGGAGGTTCAAATCCTCTCGCCCCGACCAAATTTTTAAGTTATAATCGCGCGCAGAGGATCTATGTTAAAAAACAAAATATTCAGATGGATGTTATTCGCTAGCATAATTTTTGGCATTACTGGCTGTGCTACTACCAACGAGCCAGTCAACCCACAAGATCCTTATGAGCATATCAACCGCAAAATTTTTGATTTTAATATGGCGCTTGATCGAGCGTTCTTCCGGCCTATAGCAAAAACCTATGATGTGGTATTACCATGGCAGATGAAAAAAGGAGTGTATAACTTCTTTAATAATATTGGTGATGTTACTTCAGCAGCAAATGAGCTCTTACAATTGGATTTCCCACAAACCATCGCAGACCTTGCTCGTGTGGTTATTAATACGACAATTGGAATTGGTGGTTTGTTTGATGTGGCTACTCGTTTGGGTGTAGAAAGAGATGCAGAAGATTTTGGTATAACTCTTGGGCATTGGGGGTCAAAAGATTCACCCTACATAATGCTACCTTTTTTTGGACCATCCACAGTAAGAGACGCAGTTGGATTACCGATAAATTACCTTTTGTTGAGTCCTTGGATTTATATCAATTCTCTAGAAGCGCAGTATGCTGCTGCCGGATTATACTATGTCCAACGCCGCGCCACGTTATTAATAGGTGACGATCTTATCGATCAGGCCTTTGATCCATATGTATTTATCCGTGATGCATATTTGCAGCGTCGGGATTTTATGATTGATGAAAATAACGAACATCGTGTTCACCATTACGTTGATGAAGACGGGATCAAGCATAGAAAGACTCAGTGTTTACCGCAAGGTCGGGTCACGTATTAACGTAATTTAGCCAATCTTTGTTTTTGTCTTTCCCAATCACGGCTTTTTATGGCGTCACGTTTATCGTAGAGTTTTTTGCCTTTAGCAAGAGCGATATCAACTTTAACTTTATTTTTTTTCCAGTGTAAATTAAGCGGGATAATTGCATATCCCTTTCGCGCGACTGCACCAACTAATTTGTTGAGTTCGTTTTTGTGCAACAATAATTTGCGAGTGCGGTCAGGAGTTGCTTGCACATGCGTTGACACGGTTGGTAATGGCGCAAAGTGAGAGTTCAATAAAAATGCTTCGCCATTTTTGAGAATCACATGGCTTTCGGCAAGTTGCGCTTTGCCCGCGCGCAGGCTTTTAATTTCCCAACCGGTAAGTACCAGCCCAGCTTCGAATGTTTGTTCAATACTGTAATCGTGGCGTGCTTTGCGATTGTCAGTAATCAAATTTGTCATTGAGTTATTTTGGTTAATTTATTTTTTTTGAATTCAAGTATTAGTTTTTTCTTTTCTATTTTTCCGCCATTGATTTGATTGGTGTATATATAAGTCCAGGTGTCTGTATTAAACATATCGGTAAGTAGTGGCGCCCCCAAAATAGAGCTTACTTCGTTTTTGTTTAAGCCAGGATGCAATTCTGCTATTTCCTGCGAGTTAATAATGTTTCCCTGTTGTACATCTACAATATATGGGTGTAATTTGCTGCACCCAGTCAATAAAATCATGGTTACGAATATCAATAAAGTTTTACGCATAGTAGTAATAGTCTCTTTTAATTATTATACAAACTGGCAGCAGCAGGTTTTAGCCCGCGCAATTCAACGCGCATAATACGCCAACTACAGTTTTTTGTAAATTCAACAATAGTTTGTTATAATGGCGAGACTAAAAATCTATTGAGTTAACTAATCTTTATGGCAGAAGAATCTTTAGGTTTAAATATTTGGAGTGAACGCGATCTTGGAGTTGATACGTTTGCGGCTAAAGCTTTTGATTCAGTATCGGATGCTGATGTTAAGTATTACACTAATCTTTCTTACCCATTTATACAGCTTGTTAATGCCGATACAGTATTTGGTAACGAGATGCCACTAAATTTCGTTGAAGCATCGAACGGTTGGCAAATTCACGATTACAGTGAAGCCATCAGCGCTTCAGCTCCTCATTCAAGTAGTTTGAAAAAAAATGCAGCTAGTGTGCTTGATCAAGCAAAAACCGCTGAAGAAATAGTAAAGCTTATTAACACAAAAGGTTGGGTTTCGGTTGAAATAATTGCTGGTACTGAGTCCATGAAGCGTTTTGTTTGGATGGAGGGAAAAAAAGCCAAACTTGATTTGATTGGTTATACTCCAACCGCAAGTGATGAAAAATGCTATGAGCGTTTAGCCAAGCGTGCCAAGGATATGGGGTTGGTTTGGGAATATTCTGTAGCAAGAGTCGATCTCAAAGAAGGGGCAACCACCGCGAAATAAACAGTTTATTAAATAGAAATGCTTTTTGTAACAAGATAGAAATAGTTGTAGGAATAAATAACTAAAAACATTAAAAACTTTTTCGTTTGATAGGGAAATTTATGGAGAACGGATCAAAACCAGTAGTAGTAGACGTAGGCTTGGGAGCGCCAGCAGTAGATTTAAGTTTGGGAAAGCAAAAAGTATCGCCACCGCCACAAGCACCTTCGTTAGTGAGTACTGTATGGCAGCCTGGGTTCCACCCACCGTCATCGCCACCACCACCGCTGGAAAAACCACTTCCGTTGGTAGCACAGGTGGGGGGAACAGTCGCAGCCGCACGGGATTCTGGGCACCACGCTCATCCAACAAAACTAGGGGCGACAAGGTCGCAGTACATACCGCCACCACCGCTGGAAACACTGCCACAGCAATCTCCGCCACTGTCTACACCGCTAGTGCCTGAGGGGAAGCCAGCGACAGTAGTGTCAGCAGAGCCAGTAGTGCCACTGGCAGTAACACCACCGCCAGTAACACCACCACCAGTAACACCACCACCACCAGCAACAGAAGTAGCGGCAAGTTTGCTCACGTTTGAACGTGCTTATGCTATTTTTGAGCCTAGTGCACCACCAGGTGCCATCACTGCTACACCTGAGGCAAAGAAAAAGGCAATGGAGCCGATGGTAAAATCGTGTGTGGGTGCAGGCGAACAGGTTATTGCGCTAATTGGAACTTTTAATAAGACGCTTGGAGAAGTCGAGCCATCGATTGCAAATAGCATGAGGCAAGAATTCCGTTCCATGATGAAGGAATTAAAGGAGCCACTTCCTCCTATTTATGACTTGGATTTTACGAAGCCAGATGTAGCACGGCAAAAGATCAAAGAAAGCGTTAAGGGAACTCTACCAACGTGGGAAATGTTTGCGAAAAACTCAGGAATAGATCCTTTAGATCCAAGTGTTAAACAAGCAAAAGCTGACTTTGAAAGCCTATGCGATAAAATTGTCGAGCTGCGTTTTCGGCAATATGCTATTGGTGCAACCGAAGGTATGGATATAGAAGCTAAAGGTGCTAATGCTGATAAAGAATGGGAAGCAAGAATCAATAGATTACGGGACGATAAATATTATGCAGAAATTGCTGCCTTAGGTATTGCAAGTGGAGATTATGCAAAAGAATTGCATAGAATGCATAGTAAATTGGGGCCTGATGCATATCTAAAGCAGTTAGGAGCCGAAACTAAAGAGGTTATACAAGGACAATTATATTCTAAAATAGATAGTAGCGGGAAAGAAGTTTTTGTTGTCAAATCTGTAAACGAACGTACTATTCAAACAGTTATAGAAGCAAAAAAAGGTCAGAAACAAATTGATTGGAGCAATGCTTCTAGAAAAGATATGTCACGAATAGAGAACCAATGTTTGGCAAATTGGAAAAAGGTGTCTTTTGATGGGAATGAAACTGCTTTATCAAAGTTAATGCCTCCTCGCAAAGGAGATTGGAGTGGCTGGGTTAACAATATTAGAGGACAAACTTCTTTGAAGCGAGGCAGGCTTATGGAGCAGTTAGTTCGAGATGTTGTAGGAGAGGATCCTAAACGATTAAAAGAGTTTATGCAGGATTTACGCAATACGTCAGAAGAAAATCGTGCTTATGCTATAGGACATTTAATCCCAGCACAAAGAAATATCTTGCAGCAAGAATACATTGAACAATTAAACAAATTGAAAAAAGAAAAAGAAGATCTAAAACTAATACAGCCGCCGCTAATGCCAGAAGAGTTAAAAACCAGAGAGGCGAAGTGTGATGCAGAAATCGCTAATGTGAACAAAGAGCTTGAGGTATTGGCTGAAGTTGATCCAAAGATGGCAGGGGTACTGGCAGTAGCAGCACAAATGGCGCCAGAATCTAAAATTAATGAGCATTATATTACCCGGCTAGTTAGTCTTGAGACAAAATTAGAAAATGCAAAGAAACTACTAGAACCCGAGGCTAAACCATCGCAAAAAGTTAAGGATGCTAAAGCAGTTATGGAAGATGCATTAGTGGTAGTAAAGAAACTTGCTCCAGCTCTACCAGTGCAAGTTCAGCCTCCACCATCCAAAGAGTTACGAGAGTATTTAGAAGTACGAGAAGCAGTAGAGAAAGCAAAAACAGGTCCGGGTAATGATGCAGAATACATTGCAGGGCTGATGGCGCAGGTCACAACTTTGGCGAATCGGGTCGTGCTTCCGGCTGAACAAGTGGCTGTAAAAGCTTTGGTGGAAGCAGATAAAAAGTTGCTGCAAGCAGAAGAAGAATCAAAAAAAGAAGCTATTGATGATGTGGCGAAATTGACAGCAGAGCTTGGTGTTGCACGAAAAGGATTTCTAAAAATTGCTGAAGCAAATCCGGAATTATTACAAAAGTTTTGGGCTGCACACGTGCCAGAAGCAGGAGCTAATCCGCAGGCTGCTAAGTTGCAGGCTGAAAAACTTGTTGCTGTTTGCAAATCTTTAACTCCAGGGCAACAAGAGATTTTGCAAGATTCATATGTTGCTCAGCTGACCGAACTCACGGAGGAATTAGAGGCAGCAAATAAGGATGTTACTGGTAAAGCAAATCTTGCCCCCGCTCGTATAGACGAAGAATTAGCAGTTCTACCACCACAACCACAACCAGACTCTCCATTAAATCTTTATGTGGCAAAACAAAAAGAGTTGATTGCAAAACAAAAAGAATTGGCAGACGCTGAAGAAGCTTTGAGAGAGGCTGAAGACGCATTAGCACTAGCAAAACAAAATGATGAGTCTCCAGCAAAGATTAAAGAGCGTGAAGTGGAAAAAGATCGATTAAAAGAAAGCGTACGAGTTATTGGTGTGGCTATTATTGGTTTGAAAAAAGACGTAGCAGCAGAAAAAGCCAAAGTTAAAGATCCCAAAGAAATTTCTGTTGTAGCAAAGGTAGAAAAAATAGTAGAAGATTTTTTTAGTGCAGGAGAGAAGCGAAAAAATATAGCAGGGAAGTTGGCTACAGCAGCAAGAGAGTTTGGGAAGTTTATTGGTGTTACAATGCCTCCAGAAACTCAAAGCGCAGCAACCGATGTTCTTACGCGAGCAAGTAAAGCGGGTGCCAAAAGCGATATGGTAATAAAATGGGCGTTAGATGTATTCAGCGCACTGAAGAGCCCTGCTGAAGCTAAGGCAGTACAAGAAAGGGCAGAAAAAATGAAAACAGTTGCACCCGAAAAAGCGCCAGGTGCAAAACTAGCTCCAGGAACCTAATTAAACTAGTGTTCTCCGATCCTTAAAAAAATCAGATAAAATCTTGCCGCATGGAGCAGCAAGAACGCCGCTTTGATATTGAATTCGATGATTTAGATTTTTTTCATCTAAGATTTTAAAGACACTCACAACCGCACCAGTTTTTTGATCTAGTGCCCCAAACACCAAACGCTTTATGCGTGCATGCAGCATTGCACCAACACACATCACGCAAGGTTCTAAAGTTACATATAAAGTTATTTCAGGTAAGCGGTAATTGTTTAATTTTTGTGCAGCTTGTCTTAGAGCCATAATTTCCGCATGTGCAGTTGGATCGTGCGTGCCGATTGAACAATTAAATCCTTCTCCAATTGTTTCATTATTCGCAATCGCAACCGCTCCGACTGGTACTTCATCTGCGTTTGCTGCTTTTTGTGCGAGCCAAAGCGCGCGGCGCATAAAAAAAACGTCTTGCGAGTTCATTTCATTTGTTTCGAATTGGGGCGTCATGTAAAGCATTGTCATATTCTTTTTTGCTGTTGGCAATAAAAAATCTCTTAAAAGATTTTTCTTATTCTTGAGATACTAGAGCCAAGCAAGTATAATGTTTTTAATCTTGAGAAAAGGAATTGTTGCAAATTTAATAATGATTAAAATTAAAAGGAGTTTTTATGGAGTCTTCTGGTTTTATGAATGCTGATTATGCTAGTAGTGAAAAAGTAGAGCAGCGCATGCTTCAGGTGAATGATGATATTGCGCATTTAGTGGAACTAGCTAAAGACCCTAAAAAATATGGAGAATTAATAGGGATATTAGATCCTACTATAGATAAAGTTGATCAGCATGTTATGGCGTTGCAAAACAAGCTTACCAAAGAGTTAGATAGAAGAACCAAAGAATTTACAAATGCTATTAAAGCTTTAGATGATCCGTTGATGATGGCTAAAAGTAGCCCGCCTAGTTTTTTGTCTGATGCTGATAAGGCAAAATGGCATAAATTTGTAGAAGCTGGAGTAGGGGCGCAGCAATTGGTAGGCTTTAAAAAAACACTAATAAATGATTTTAAGGATGGAATGTCTAAACATTTGCAAATAGGAAAATTAACAGAACAAAATATAACTATTAGGCGGATTCTAGATAAAATACGCCAAACACTGATGATCTAAAAATTTAAGAAGATTTTTAGGAGGAAATTATGGATATAACAACAAAACGAAATGAATTGCTTAAGACTTTGATGGTATTGCAACAAGAAGTGACTAAATATCATGGTGGTTTTAAAGGATTGTTAAATGCTCTAGAAGAGCATCGCACGCCAAGTTGGACGGTAGCACCGAAAAGGGAAATGGCGAAAGAAGCGATACCAGAAAGGCCGCATCCTAAAATGTAACTGTTTAAAATGGGGAAACGTAGTGCTAAATAAAGTTTTTAAATTAGATAAAAATGCAACAACGGTAACAACTGAATTATTGGCTGGCGCAACAACATTTATAACGATGGCCTATATTTTGGCAGTGATGCCAGCTATTCTGGGTAGTACTGGAATGAGCAAAGAAGCTGTGTTTTTTGCGACTTGTTTTGGTATTGGTTTTGTTAGCATTGCTATGGGAATTTTTGCCAATTTGCCAGTTGCGCTCGGTCCAAGCTTGGGATTGGGTGCATATTTTGTTGCGATTGTTACTCAGAGCGGAGGGATCTCTTGGCAAACTGCACTCGGTGCTGTTTTTGTTTCGGGTGCGATTCTTTTTATTCTTACTGTGATTCGTGTACGGCAAATGTTAGTTGATGCAATTCCTAATTCTTTGAAGCATGCACTAACTGTTGGTATTGGGCTTTTTCTTACTTTTATTGGTTTAAGAATGTCGCATTTAGTAGAGGTGGTTACTAATGTTGGACCATCGCTCGACGCAATTAATGCTTCTCATGGTGTAGCACATTTATCATTTTTTGAATGGAGTTTGAATTTAAGTAGTTTTTCGAATCCAGATACGTTATTGGTGCTAATTGGTTTAGCTATAACTTCGGTTCTTGTAGTTTTAAATATTAAAGGAGCCGTTTTACTGAGTATCATTATAAGTACTTTAATTGGGATTCCTTTGGGATTGACTAATATTCATGATATTTATTTTGGATTACCATCTTGGCAGAATTTAAATATTGGAGCATTAGATATAAAGGGCGCGTTAAACATCGGTATGTTTTCAATAATTTTTACTTTTGTTTTTGTTGGATTGATGGATACTTTTGGTACTCTAATTTCGACGACGAGTAAAGCTGGAATTTTGGATAAGCCAGATAGTAAGCGAATAATTGGTAGAGCGATGTTGGTTGATTCTATGGGAACTTGTTTTGGCGCATTTTTGGGATCGCCAACATTGACCGAATATCTTGAATCAATAGTAGGAATAAGCGTTGGCGGTAAGACGGGGTTAACAGCAGTAACAACAGGTATCCTTTTCTTGGCATCCTTGTTTTTAAGTTCATTGTTCATAATCATTCCAAGTGCCGCTACAGCGCCGGCTTTAATATTGCTTGGTGCTTTAATGATTATGAGTGTACATAACATAGATTTCAAAGACTTTAGCGAAGGAATGCCAGCGTTTTTAACTATAATTCTTATGCCACTTACGTATAGCATTGCTAACGGAATTTCTGCTGGTATTGTGTTTTATGTTTTATTAAAAGTTGTAACTGGTCGGTGGCGTATGGTGCATTGGTTGATGTATGCTTTAACCGCTTTAATTTTCTTGCGGTTTATTTATTGTTAATTTTTTGTATTAAACCTTTATATTTGTTATTCTGACGCTATGCATCCTTTAATGAACATTGCTATCAAAGCGGCGCGTAATGCCAGCAAAATTATTTTACGCGCTACCGATCGTTTGGATCTCATCAAGATTTCGGAAAAAAATCATAACGATTTTGTCACCGAAGTTGATCAGCAATCAGAACAGACAATTATTAATATTATTCATGATGCTTATCCCGACCATGCTATTTTGGGTGAAGAAAGCGGCAAAAGCGGGAAGAGTGATTATACTTGGATTATTGATCCAATCGACGGTACTACCAATTTTATCCACGGCCATCCGCATTTTTGCATATCAATTGGCGTACAATTTAAAAATATAATTGAACACGGTTTGATTTATGATCCGTTGCGTCAGGAATTATTTACCGCAACTCGTGGTACGGGTGCATTTCTTAATGATCGCAGAATTCGCGTTGCACAACGCAAACAATTTTCCGGTTCGATAATTACTTCTGGTTTTGGTCATAAATCGGTCAAAGACATTGATGTTTATTTAAAAATATTAGCAGCAATCTTGCCACAAGCTGCTGGAACCCGTCGTAGTGGTTCGGCGGCGCTTGATTTTGCTTATGTTGCAGCTGGCAGGGTTGATGGATTTTGGGAAATGAATCTTTCGCCTTGGGATATGGCGGCAGGATCTTTAATCGTCAAAGAAGCTGGTGGAATAGTTGATGATTTTATGGGTAATGGTAATTATATGAACACTGGCAATGTCATTGCTGGTAACTCAAACATTTTTAATCTTATCCAGCAGATTGTAAAATCCAAATGAATTCCCAGCCCTGCACCTCGCAAAAAGCGCTCGGTTTAGGCTGGGCTATCAGGATTAAGACCCTTCGGGCTGAATTTTATTTATGAAATATTTTAACAAAATAACATATATTATTTTTGCAATAATTTTGTTGCTTTTAGGTGGAGCTTTTGCTGCTTATTATTGTGGCTGGTTTAGTCCCCATTTTATTTTGATCAAAACAAATTTCACACAGTTGCCTGGCTGGGAAAAAGATAATCATAAATTGGCATTGGAAACTCTGCAAAAATCTTGTTTAAAGATTGCAAAACAAGACCCAAACAAACCATTTAGTCGTTCGATTTCACAAAGTGGCACGGTTGGCGATTGGCAAAAAATTTGTTTGGCAATTGATCAAGTTGATAAGAGCGATCCAGTCAGCGCCCGTAAATTTTTTGAATATTGGTTCAAACCTTATCGCATCTATAACAACTTTAAAACTAAGGGGCTGTTCACTGGCTATTATTTACCCACCTTGAAATGCAGCTTAACGCAAACCAAACGATATGCTGTTCCTATTTATGCCGTTCCAGATGATTGGGTAAAAGTCGATTTGGGTATTTTTGATGAAAAGCTAAAAGGCAGAACAATTGTAGGCCAGGTAAAGAATCATCTGCTTGGTCGTTATCCGGATAAAGCAGCTATCACTAAGGGAGCTATTGCTAAAAGTGCCAAAGTATTGGCATGGTGTGATGATAAAATTGATGTTGCTTTTGCTCATGTTCAGGGTTCTGCGATCGTACAATTACCCGACCAAAAACAATTTTTGATTGGTTATGAGGGCGCTAATGGACGCTCTTATACTTCGATCGGAAAAGTTTTAATAAAGAGCGGTGAATTGACCGCGCAAAATAGTTCGATGCAAGATATACGCGCTTGGATGATGCAGCATCCTGAAAAGGCCGATGACATATTAAACCAAAATGCTTCTTATGTGTTTTTTAGAATTCTGAAAAATGAAGCCCCACTGGGGAGCCAACAAGTCCCATTAACTCCCGAGCGATCCCTGGCCGTTGATAGAAAGTACATTCCTTTGGGTGCGCCGATTTGGCTTGATACTATCGTTCCGGGAAATACTTCACAAATAGCAACGCCGTTTCAGCATTTATTGATTGCCCAAGATACTGGTGGTGCCATCAAAGGTATTATACGCGGTGATGTTTATTGGGGAGGTAGTGACCAAGCAGCCTTCAACGCTGGGCATATGAAAAGCCAGGGTGGCTATTGGATTCTCTTACCCCTACCACAGTCCAATTAAAATAAATTTATATCTTTGTATGATAAAAATATTAACTGATAGTGAGATAGAAACAATTAAGGGGGGTGATAGCAGCAGTGATTATAACAGTAGATTACCCACAGTAACTCTAGCGGTTATTATTGCTGCTGCAGTGATGTCGATACCAATAGCTGTTGGTGGGATTACTTTTTGTATGTGGCGTATACGCAAAATATCAGCTTCTCGTAATGCAGTATATAACTCTGGAATTAGAGATGTGATTGCTAATAGCATATTATCAATAATGGCAGCTGGGGTAGGGGTAAAATCACAGTCAACTGTTCCACTAGATAAGCTAGTATAAATTTATTGAGTTAAACAAAAAATAAAGAAATTCGGTGAGTGGGTGTGAGTTTAGCTTGGGACAAGAACTTAAAAATTTAGTAGGTGGATAATATGAATAGCTTAACAGTTGTTGAGATAGAATATATAAGCGGTGGTAGTTCATGCTGTTGTCTAAATAAGAAGCGAGAAGTAGTGAGTGAAAAAAATAAATTGTTTCAAACGCAGGAAAAATGTAAAAAATATTGCTGCGATGATGAAAAGCAGTATGCATGGGCGTGGACTGGAGCGATGAATGAATTAGGGATTAAAGGGAAATTAATAGAACTAACCTTCCCAAAATTTGAGGCTAGTGGTTATTGTTTAAAAACAACTTGCCAGTAATTAAAGTTGTACCGTTATCGGGGTTGGAATATATTAAATCCGCGCATCTAAGCCATTTCTTTATAAACAGAGAAATCTTTTTTACCAACTCCGCAGATAGGACATTCCCAATCTTCTGGTAGTTTTTCGAAAGGTATTCCAGGTTCGATACCACTATCAGAATCGCCTATTGCCGGATCGTAAATATAACTGCAAATGTTACAAATATATTTTTCCATAACTTCCTTCCCCCGTAATCAGAGTGTTCATGTTTGAATGGTTTATGTTATCAAATTGAAAGAGTTGGTGCAATTATTTCAGACCTGTCGTCGTGGTAGCTGCATAAAAATCAAATAATAAATTAGAAAGATATATTACAAAAATAACTTATCACGCTCTTTCAGAGCTAAAATTTCCGGGGCATCCTTTCCCAGGGTGACCGAAACTGCGAAGCAGTGTTGGGAACCCTGGGAAAGATGCGTCACGAGATTTTAAGCACTGAAAGAGCGAAATAAAAGTTCCTAATTCGCACGTGCCAATTTTTTACCAATGTAGCGTTCAATGCTTTGCAATTGTTTTATTTCACTGTGCAGAGCAATAGAAATAGCAGTACCAGTTTTGCCAGCACGACCAGTTCTACCGATACGATGTACATAATCTTCATGAGACCTAGGTAAGTCATAGTTAATGACGTGACTTATGTCTGTAACATCAATACCGCGTGCAGCAACATCTGTTGCTACTAAGAATTGAACTTTCCCTTCACGAAATTGCGCTAGAGTTCGGTTGCGTGCATTTTGTTTCAAATCACCATGCATAGCCGCCGCTGAATAACCATTATCGTGCAATTGCAAAGCTAATTTATTTGCATGGCGTTTGGTCGCAGAAAAAATGATTGCTTTAAAAATATTTTCTCTACTAAGCAGTTGTCCTAAAAGCTGGTTTTTATGACGGCTATCAGAGGTCATATATATTTCTTGTTTGATAAGTTTAGGATCGGTTTTTTCTTGGGAAATATTAATTCGCACTGGGTTTTTTAGCAGATCTTTCATTACTGACATCAATTTATCATCGGCAGTAGCACTAAATAATAGAGTTTGTCGGCTTTTGGGAGTAGCTTTAACAATGGTTTTGATAGCGCGGATGAAGCCCATATCTAACATTCTATCTGCTTCATCGATTATCAATACCTCAATATGCGATAAATCGAGGCGTTTGTTTTCCATATGATCCATCAAGCGGCCTGGAGTTGCGATGATAAAATCGATGGGACGTGATAATTCTTTTAATTGGCGATCGTAAGAAACTCCGCCAACAAAACTTGCAAGATTGACTTTAAGAAACTTGCTATATTTGCCGATCACTTTAGTAATTTGTCCGGCTAATTCCCGAGTTGGCGCTAAAATCAAAACTCGTGGTTTGCCGCTAGATTTTTTGGTGCTGAGCAGTTGCAAGCACGGAAGAACATAAGCTGCAGTTTTTCCAGTGCCAGTTTGGGCAGAAGCAACTAAATCTTTGCCGCTTAATATGCTTGGGATTGCTTGAATTTGAATTGGAGTTGGTTTGTCATAACCACAAGCACTAATGGCTTGTAAAATTTTTTCCTGCAATTGTAATTTTGTAAATGTCATATAATTTTCCTCTAAATAAAAAATAAAATTAAACAAACACCGGGCAGCAAACTGCAGGCTGTTTGTTTGGTGGAAGCTATTAACAAGATCGAAGTTTTTGGCTTACGCAAAGAAAATAGATCAGGCTAGAAGTGAGAATAAAAACCCCACTATTTCATTGCCAACATGGATCTGAAGTAAAGCGTGACAGAGAAAAATTAAATGAATAATTTTGGCTGGTAATGACTCGCTGCGACGATATAAACATCAATTTAACAATAAAGCAAGCAACTTAGTTCTTCTTAAGCTTTCCTTAATAATTTTAGTGTAGCGTGATATTATTCGAAAAAAGGCAGGAGACTCAAATATGCAGCCGTTCATTCAAGAGATGAAAAGATAGTCGTGAGTGAAATTGAATATGGTGATTTTGCTGATTTTTATGATAATGTTTTATTTTAGGAGCCTTTAAAAATACAACGAGGTGAAGATGACGACAGAACGTAATGTTTTTTCCAAAGATTGTCCAATAGGGCATATAAATAGCTTAGTGAGTACTAACATTATATTACCTGAAGGTTCATTATTAATCTGCGAGCAATGTGGCCATATGGTAAGTGTTTGCTCAAAAGAACGATACAATCTTACTATTCAACAGTTCGACACCGCAGAAGGCACCTTGCCAAACACTGCGTCGATAAACAGAAGCTTTGTATTGCATTCCAAGCGATTAAGATTAATTCAGAAAATTTTGAAATTGCCAGCAGAAAGTGTCTATATTTTAGACGTAGGATGTTCAAGCGGAAGTTTTTTAAAGTCTGCTAGAAAATTAGGGTTTAATGTAGAAGGAGTAGAACCAGCTCCTGCTGCAGTAGCAACAGCCAGAAGCCACGGTTTCAATGTCTACGAGGGTGGAGCGGAGCACAAAGACATTCCCAAAAATTATTTTAATGCACTGACTTTATTTGAGGTAATAGAGCATTTAAATAATCCTAAGCAGCTACTACAACAATGCAAAGATATTTTAAAGCCTGGTGGCATACTGATGATCGGTACTGGCAACACCGATAGTTGGACACAAAAAATCAAGGGCAATAAATGGGAGTATTATGATATAGATAAACATGGCGGTCACATTAGTTTTTTTAACCCGTATTCAATTAAATTGTTGGCCGAAAATGTTGGTTTCAAAGTGATAAGCGTCAAAACAAGAAATGTGAGGTTTTTTGAAAAAAATGAAACAACAAACATTCAGTATAAATTGGCAAAGATTTTGGCTGAGTTACTAAACTTCCCAGCGCAATTAGTAGGCAAGGGTCATGATATGCTTGCTATATTGCAGGCTTAAATGTTTTATAAATGGCACTAAGGGTCATTGCGTATATCAAAATAATTTTTTTAAAAACAGCTAAAATTTAAAATTCAAGTGATTTTGTTTTATGGTTTTTACATTTTTATTAAATAACTACAATTGCTATTCTGGCTTATTTAAGAGACGTTTAAAAGTTTAGGCAGGGAACCATTCCATTAGTTCCTTTCCATGGGCATTGCTAACAGACAGTAACGTCTGACAGTTATAAATTAACGCGATTGTACGTGCCATTATCTGACTTCGTTTCAAATTGTATGTTGTAAAACCTTGCCAACCCCATTGATTTTTTAACTCATCAAAAGCATTTTTACTGTCAGCTCTATCTTTACAATCCTAAGTTATTTGGTAAGCTGGTGTTCTTTTTTTCATATGGCAGCAGTGATAAGAAACAATCCGGCTGTGTTTTTGGATTGCAACAAGTCTCTTTTTATACCCAATCGCTAAAAGCTAAACCCAAGCCCACACTGTTTTCTGGATTGTATGAGCTAGAGTAAATCAGGGGAAGTACATAATTTGGCTCATAAAAAGATATAGTAAAGGGATTACCAAACTACTGCTTTTCTTGTACATGTCGCTCTTGTACGATAGTAGGGGTTTCTTCTTCTGGAGATGGATCCATAGAGTTGGCCATCGAATTAATAAACAGGCTCAGAAAAATAAGCAGTAATGCAATACAATTTATTGTGTAGTTTTTTTTCATGTAGTTATCCTCCTAGCTAGTTGTACACAGATCATCAAGTCTATATAGCAATTCCAGGATAAATTTTAATTATAAATAGGATAGTTAACAGGCTAATTTTTTGTTAATAAAATTCATCGATGAAGTTTGTTAATGAAAAAATAGATTTTTTGTTTAATTTTTTTTGATTATTATCTTCACCGATTCGTGTTTAGTTGTAGTTAGCAAAAATATATTTTAAAAACAATAGGAGGAGTAACCCATGAAAAGTGCATACGTTTATCCGTTCTGTCTTTTGCTTTCAGTATCATCAGTATTTGCTGATAATAAATCTCAATCTACATCGAATGATTATCCAGATCGTAAAGTTCAATTTATCCGTACTAATGTTAGCGACCGTACCCTTGAATCACTTGTTAGAAATAAACTAAAAACAGATCCCCAACTAGTCAATTCTGAAATAAAGGTAAAGTGTATAAATGGCATAGTATGTGTTTCGGGAGTAGTAGAATACGATATTCAGGCAGAAAAAATAGTAGTTATTACGCAATCCATTAGAGGTGTAAAGGATGTTGATGTATGTAACTTACAAATAGAAAAGGGTAAAACCCCAACAAAACTTATGCTAAGAGATGATTATATAACCGCTAAAATTGAAGGTGCGTTAGTGAGAGAAAATCTTTTGGATATCGTCGCAGAAGGGTTAAGGATAAAAACTGAAAATGGAGTAGTATATTTAAGAGGGTGTGTTAATGATATATTACGTGTTCGTAATATTATTGAACTTATCGAATCTGTTCCAGAAGTTGTAGAAATTATAGATGCAATAAAGGTTGGATAATAGTTAAGAAATAGTTAAGAGAGGGTAGTTTGTTTAAATTTATACAAGCAAGAAAAACTCAATACTCTCCCAAAAAGACAAAAGTAGAGAAGTCAGAATAGGTAAAATAAATGAGTAGTCCTTGTTAAAAGCATGAATGTCCCTAGTATCGGAGTGAGTTATGCGAGCTAGAAAAAGAAAAAAAGAAAAGACGATTGCTAAAACAGCTCATGAAACCTCAGAAAAGTTGGCGGTACCGATTGCTCCAATAGCACTAGGAGCAGAGGTTAAATCAATAGCAGAGGCACATTCAAAAATTACGGGTAAAAAGAACTGGGCAGCTAAACACAGCACCGATTTGACTATGTTAATAGGGCTTTTGTGGTGTATTTTTAGAATCATGTACTTTTTTTATCCAGATACGTCCTGGACTATTTGGGTAAAAATCATTGATTTTTTTCTGCCTGCTATCTTTATGTTATTAGCCGTACTCTACAGGTTGTATCCCGCTATAAATATGTTTTTTTCTGGAAAAAAATTATAATGTTATTGTTATGTTATGCGTAGAGCGAGGTAGTAGTTTAGGTTTTAGTGTTATTTTTTACTTACAATTAATTAATTCAATAAGGAGCTTTTATGTTAACTATATCAAAAAAACAAACAAATGTTGCTGGAGATGCAAGAGTCACCTTACAAGTAAAATCAAAATTAGCAATGGTAAAAAGTATCCCTTCGAGAAAGCTTAGTGTAGAAACAACTAACGGCGTCGTTTTTTTAAAAGGAGCATTGGATTCTAAAGAACAGGCAAGCTCTGCTATTGAACTAGCAGGGTCGGTTAAAGGGGTGAAAAAAGTTGATACTTCGAGCTTGGAAGTGCTAAGTTCCAAACATCCCTTCGTTGATGTGTTTATTACTGCTAAAGTTAAGGGAGCCTTTATACGAGAAGAATTGTTTGGTGATAAGTCGATTGACAGTTTTGGTATAAATGTTGAAACCAAAGATGGGGTGGTTTATTTAAGTGGCAAAGTTGATGATAAAAACGTAGAAAAAAATGCCATAAATTTAGCAAAACAAATCGATGGAGTCACAGAGGTAATATCCAGCATAAACAAAGATGTTAAGTCTTGACAAAAGGCGTTATAAGCATAGGTCTTGATAATATGTTTGATGTGGGGGAGTATTAGCTGAACTGTTTCAGTTTTAATAGTTATTAGTTCACTTATCTGTATAAAAAACAAATGCCGAGACTGAATTTAAATGTGTAACTAACCATATCGCTCCCTACCAAGAGTATGTGATAACTTTTTAATTGTCTTTGGGTCGTATAGTGCGGGGTTTACATTATCTTGCTTTTTTCTTAGCTATTTGTGCTTCAAGCCACTCTACCCACTTATCGATTCCCAAATTGGTTTTACATGCAGCTTCAATTACAGGCAAATCAGATTTGAGCTTTTTAATATCAGCATAAAAATTGGGTAAACTAAAATCCACGTATTCTAATAAATCGGTTTTATTGAGAATTACTAGAGTTGCTTCGCGAAATAGCAGCGGATATTTCATTGGTTTGTCATCGCCTTCGGGTGTGCTTAAAATAGCAACTTTTGCGTCTTCGCCAATATCAAACTCTGCTGGACAAACTAAATTACCTACATTTTCTACAAAAATTAAATCTAAATTATCCATATCAAGAGCTGAAAAAGCTTTTTCAATGCTGACAGATTCCAAGTGACAGGCGCCATTGGTATTAATCAAAGCTATCGGCACGCCATATTTCTCAAGGCGCCGAGCATCTTTGTCAGTTTCGACATCGCCCTCTATTACTGCTACTTTGTATTTTTCTTTTAAGAGAGGCAACGTTTTTTCCAGCAAAGTTGTCTTGCCGGATCCGGGTGAACTAATCAAATTAAGCATAAAGATTTTTTTCTGTTGCAGTAACGTGCGGATTTCTGCTGCTTTTTTTTCATTCGCCTGTAAAACATTTTGCATGATTTTAATTTGCATTTTTTGGCCTCAATAATTATTTTTCGTCAATTTCCCCATCTACACCAGCCAAAACAATTTCCTTTCCGGTTAAAATCTCAAGATCAGAACTATCACAATGCGGACAAACGTAAATATTTTCCCCGACCGTAAATTGCTTTTGACAATTTTTGCAGCGTGCAGTGATCGGAATTAATTCAATAATTAATTCGGCACCGGCTGCAATGGTATCTTTTGCGACAGTTGCAAACGCAAATTGCAGAAACTCTGGTACAACTTGCCGCAATCCGCCAACCTGTAAAAAAACCTTATTGATGGATTTTAGGTGGTTTTCTTTGGCCACATTTTCTATAATGGGAAAAACATCTTGAATTATCTTAAGTTCGTGCATAAGTTTTTATATTAAAGTATGTTGGTATAGGATTGCAAATATAATGATAATAAGGGGACTATTGCAAAAGGGGGTAAATGTAATATCCTAGTACATTAAAGTAATTTTTTATAACATACAGCAGCCCGAAGGGATAAATACCAATAGCCCAGCCTAAACCGAGCGTTGTTTGTGAGGTGCAGGGCTGGGTGTAATGCAGAGGTTGAATTAAGCTCGAAGAGCGAAATAGCGGCTACTGGATCATTTTGCAACTCCAATTGCTGTTTTTGGGAATAATGATGATAAAACTTCTATGATTTCAATTATTGTTTCTACTTATAATAGACCCGATGCACTACGCTTGGTGTTATTAGCCTTGGCAGAGCAAGATGCTAAAGATTTTGAGGTGATTGTTGCTGATGATGGTTCAGCAGATGAAACCAAGCAAGTTATAGAATCTGTAGCTGCAAAAGTTACCTATAATATTAGACATATATGGCACCAGCACAATGATTTTCGAGCGGCAATGATTCGGAATAAAAGTGTTGCTACTGCTCAAGGCGATTATTTGATTTTTTTGGATGGGGATTCAGTTCCCCGAACATCATTTGTCAGACAGCACCAATATTTGGCAGAAAGTAATTGTTTTGTTGTTGGCAATAGAGTTTTATTATCAGCTGACTTTACCAACGATGTACTGCTAAAACATCTGCCCCTGCAAAGATGGAGCACGTGGCACTGGTTTAAAAACTTTTGTTGTGGCAATATTAATCGTTTCTTACCCATTTTATTTTTGGGGAATTTTTATTTACGCCATTTACGTTTTTTGCGCCATACTAAATGGCAGGGAGCGAAAACGTGTAATTTGGGTATGTGGAAAAAAGATTTTTTTGCCGTTAATGGGTTTGATGAAAATTATAGTGGTTGGGGTTATGAAGATTCGGATTTGGTTATAAGGCTAATACGCAACAAGGTATTACGCAAAGATGGGCATTTTGCCGTACCAATCTTTCATTTGTGGCACCCAGCAAATAGTCGTAATCGTGAGCAAGTTAACTATCAAAAATTAAAAGAGATTGAGAGTTCGGATCGTATTAAAGCGGTACATGGTGTGGATAAATATCTAACAAAAATATGAATAACAAATCAACTTATACAGCTTCTGCCATCGAAGTTCTAAGCGGTCTTGAGCCGGTACAAAAACGCCCCGGGATGTACACTGATACTTCGCGGCCAAATCATTTGGCGCAAGAAGCGATTGATAATAGTGTTGACGAAGCTATTGCTGGCCACGCTACAACAGTTACAGTAATTTTACGCAAAGATAATGCGTTGGAAGTAATAGACGATGGGCGCGGTATGCCAACTGATATTCATCCAGAAGAAAAGATTTCTGGAGTAGAGTTAATTCTTACGCGTCTGCATGCCGGTGCAAAATTTTCGGATAAGCATTATCGGTTTTCTGGTGGTTTACACGGTGTTGGTATTTCGGTGGTTAATGCGCTCTCATCGAGTTTTGAAGTTACAGTTAAACGAGATAGCAAAATATTTGGCATGAAATTTGCTGATGGCATACCTCTAGATAAATTAAAAGTTGTTGGTTCCTGCCTTGCACGTGAAACTGGGACTAGCTTGCGTTTTTTGCCTAATCCCAAATATTTCGACACTGCCAAGTATGCAATTCCACAATTAAAACATTTGCTTCGCGCCAAAGCATTTTTATGCCCGGGGTTAAGAGTTAAATTTCAGAATGAACAAGCTGATGAAGTAGAGGAGTGGTATTTTGAAGATGGGGTAAAGGGCTATTTAATGGCAACCCTCGCCGGCGTCAATTGCATTCCAGAAATTCCATTTGTCGGAAATTTTTCTACTGAAAACGAAGTTGCCGAATGGGCGCTAACCTGGTTTCCAGAAGATAAATCTCAACTTACCGAAAGCTATGTTAATTTAATTCCTACCATTCAAGGGGGTACGCATGTCAATGGTTTGCGTTCTGGTTTAAGCGAAGCTATGCGTGAATTTTGTGAAATAAGAAAATTGTTGCCGCGTGGGATCAAACTGAGTCCAGAAGATGTTTGGGAGAACTGTAACTACATACTTTCGGTAAAAATACTTGATCCGCAATTTTCTGGGCAAACCAAAGAGCGTTTAACTTCGCGTCAATCAGCAGCTTTTGTTGCTGGCGTAGTAAAAGATTCTTTTAGTTTATGGTTAAATCAAAATGTTCACCTTGGTGAAGCTCTGGCAGAACTCGTTATTAATAATGCGCAAACACGTCTGAATGCCGAAAAGAAAATAGCACGCAAAAAAGTTACATCAGGTCCTGCGTTGCCAGGAAAATTAGCTGATTGTGTTTCCCAAGATAATAAACGCACCGAATTATTTTTGGTTGAAGGTGATTCTGCTGGCGGTTCGGCCAAACAAGCGCGCGATCGCGAAACTCAGGCGGTAATGCCGCTACGTGGTAAGATTTTGAACACTTGGGAGATTGATTCAGAAGAAGTGCTCGCCTCACAAGAAGTGCATGATATTGCGGTTGCTTTGGGGATTGATCCCGGGATAGATAATCTTGAGAATCTGCGTTACTACAAAGTTTGTATTCTTGCCGATGCTGATTCGGATGGTTTACACATTGCTACTTTATTGTGTGCTTTATTTTTGCGGCATTTTCGCTCGTTAGTTTCCGCTGGGCATGTTTATGTGGCCATGCCGCCGCTTTATCGCATCGATATTGGCAAAGATATTTTTTATGCTCTAGACGATGATGAAAAGCAGGGGATTTTCGATCGGATAAAGGCCGAGAAAAAAACTGGCAATATTAATGTGCAGCGTTTCAAAGGTCTTGGAGAGATGAATCCGCTACAGCTGCGCGAAACTACAATGTCAGCTGACACACGACGTTTGGTGCAATTAACCATTAAAGAAGGGGATAATACTGACGAATTAATGGATATGTTGCTGGCCAAGCGCCGTTCACCCGACCGAAAAAACTGGTTGGAGACGAAAGGGAATTTGGCGGAGGTTTAGGATTTACTACGTAAAAAAGCAATTTGTCGTTTTTACGTAGTAAACTTTCTTACATAAAATACTACGTAAAATTGACAAATTCTATTCTTGCGTAGTAAAGCAATGGAGTTTTAGAGAGTAATCGTTTTCGCCGCATCATCCCATTTTACTTATCGACTTTGGAAAATAATTGGATCCTCAGTTTTTTAAAATCTTCCCAAAGTTGAGGACATTTATTGATCAGAACAATCTACCAGATCAGCAGGTTCAAAGACGTTCCGAAGGAGACTCAATTTGTACGGTTTGTGATGATCGGTTTTTAAAATCTTCCCAGAATCGAGAACATTTATTGATTAGAACAATCTATCAAGTGGGTAAATTCAAAGGCGTTCCGAAGGAAACGCAATCTATATAGCTTGGGGTGACCAAACACTGAAAGTGTGACGGGAACCCCAAGAAGGGAACCCCAAGAAGAATGATGCCTCCAGAATTTCAGCTCTGAAAGAGCGTAATGCTTTATTTCGATGCACATATACATCTGAATGTCTTAATTAAATTAAATTTATGGTAACCGAAAAATCTATAGCATTTTTGACGGTATTGCAAAACACCTGCAATTAAATATTCTTAGTATTGTTAATTTACATAATACGAATTTCTTGTTCTTTACCAAAAACCATAACCGCTAGCGATTTAATCAAAGAAATTAAAACCAGACTTCTGTTTGGTTAAAAACCAAAGGCGATAATTTGGCAAATTTTCATTGGCAAACTGGTTATGGAATTTTTTCATTAAGTCCAGTGCATCTACAAGGTTTATGCGAATATATTGCGAATCAAGAAAACCATCATAAACACATTGATTTTAAAAATGAGCTTTTGGGATTACTAAAGAAATACCATATTTGTTATGACGAACGTTACTTGTGGGATTAATTATTATTACGCTCTTTCAGAGCTAAAGTTCTGAGGGCATCATTCTTCTTGGGGTTCCCTTCTTGGGGTTCCCGTCACACTTTCAGTGTTAGGTCACCCCAAGCTATATAGATTGCGTTTCCTTCGGAACGCCTTTGAATCTACCTACCTGATAGATTGTTCTAAACGATAAACATTCTCGACTTTGAGAAAATTTTAAAAAATTGAGGCTTTGCAATCAAATAAATATGCCAGTATTCCAATGTATGCACAAAAAATTTTGAGGGCGGCAGAGTCTTGATAGCAAAAAAGTGGTACAATCATGCCATTCAGAAAACGGATTGTTTGTATTGCACAGTTTTTTTGCTACTGTTTGACGCTTTTGTATTTCATAAAAATTTTGATTGGAGAAGTTTATGGACACAATGGTAAATATCAAAAGACAACTGCAATTTGTGGTTGCCGTGCTGCTGTTGATACTGGTTCCTGTACAACTATGTAGTGCAAGTGGCGACAACTCGCAATCGGGCCCGGTTATTTTTAGCTCTTCCAATCATAATTTATTGTCTGAGGATGGTAAAACCGCTTCGGGTAAAATCTTTGTAAAAAATAACAGTGATTATAAAGTTGAAAAATTTAGTATAAAAGGTGATGTTTCTCCGATAGTTGTTGATCCTGCCTCTTCCTGTTTCAAACCCGTTGAGTCTGGCGGTATGTGTGAGTTTAATATTAGCCATACCGAAACATCGGACTCGCTACCAAGAATTCCAATACGTTTTGAAGTGGTAGACAATGATAAAAACCTTTCTGATTCCCTAACTGTAAATGTAATTAGTGTAAAGCCTGATGTTTTTTTTAATCCCGCAGATGATGATACTAATGTAAAAAGCATATCTGGTGAAATAAATAGTTTTGCAACGGTCAATAAAAATGGTGTTGATTTTTTGTATGCTGGAACTAATGACGGTATTTTCAAAACCAATGATGGCGGAGCAAATTGGGTGGCAGTTAATAATGGGTTATTAAATAAATTGGTGTGGGCTTTACATTCAAGCGGCGATTATTTGTATGCAGGGACTAATGACGGTATTTTCAAAACCAATGATGGTGGAGCAAATTGGGTGGCAGTTAGTAACGGATTGACAAATAAATATGTGCAGGCTTTACATTCAAGCGGCGATTATTTATATGCAGGGACTAATGACGGTGTTTTCAAAACCAATGATGGTGGAGCAAATTGGGTGGAAGTTAGTAACGGATTGACAAATAAATATGTGCAGGCTTTACATTCAAGCGGCGAGTATTTATATGTAGGGACTCAAGGTGGTATTTTCAAAACCGATGATGGTGGAGCAAACTGGGTGGCAGTTAGTAACGGATTGACAGATAAATTTGTGCGAGCTTTACATTCAAGCGGCGATTATTTATATGCAGGGACTAATGACGGTGTTTTCAAAACCAATGATGGTGGAGCAAACTGGGTGGCAGTTAGTAACGGATTGACAGATAAATCTGTGCGAGCTTTACATTCAAGCGGCGATTATTTATACGCAGGGACTTATGGCGGTGGAGTTTTCAAAATCAATGATGGTGGGGCAAACTTGGTGGCAGTTAGTAACGGATTGACAGATAAATCTGTGCGAGCTTTACATTCAAGCGGCGATTATTTATACGCAGGGACTTATGGCGGTGGAGTTTTCAAAATCAATGATGGTGGGGCGCATTGGGTGGCAGTTAATAATGGATTGACAGGTAAAAATGTGCAGGCTTTACATTCAAGCGGCGATTATTTATATGCAGGGACTTATGGCGGTGGAGTTTTCAAAACCAAAGATGGTGGAATAAATTGGGTGGCAGTTAGTAACGGATTGACAGGTAAAAATGTGCAGGTTTTATATTCAAGCGGCGATTATTTATATGCAGGGACTTATGGCGGTGGAGTTTTCAAAACCAATGATGGTGGAGCAACTTGGGTGGCAGTTAGTAACGGATTGACAGATAGATATGTGCATGCTTTACATTCAAGCGGCGATTATTTATATGCAGGGACTAATGACGGTGTTTTCAAAACCAACGATGGTGGAACAAATTGGGTGGCAGTTAATAACGGATTTACTGATAAACATGTGCATGCTTTACATTTAAGCGGCGATTGTTTATATACAGGGACTAATGACGGTGTTTTTAAAACCAATGATGGTGGAGCAAATTGGGTAGCAATTAGTAACGGATTGACAAATAAATATGTGCGGGCTTTACATTCAAGCGGCGATTATTTGTATGCAGGGACTCATGGCGGTATTTTCAAAACCAGTGATGGCGGAGCAAATTGGGTAGTAGTTGGTAACGGATTGACGGATAAAAGTGCGCCTGCTTTCCATTCAAGCAGCGATTGTTTATATGTAGGGACTTGGGACGGGGTTTTCAAAACCAATGATGGTGGAGCAAATTGGGCAGCGGTTAACAATGGATTGGCAAATAAATATATACTGACTTTACATTCAAGCGGCGATTATTTGTATGCAGGGACTGGGTACGGCGGAGTTTTCAAAATGAAGATGAGCAAACCATTAAAGCCAGAGCCTCAAAAAAATACTGAGGAAAGCAAAAAAGAAGAGGTTGTTGAAGATTCTACTGCCGAAGAACAAGAGAGATTAGCTAAAGCGGTGAATGATACGCAGAATGCTTGTGAAGATGCTTGTAAAGAAGAACTAATACGAATGAGATCTGTTATTCGAAACGAAGACAGAGAAAGATGTAATGCAAAAATAAAGGAAATACAAAAAAAAGTGGTTGGGTCAAAATCGCCTCATAACAACGCGCCACGTGTAAATCCAGCTTCACCACAGGCTATAGATCATCTTCTTGTACCTCCATATGCGTATGAGACGGTAGAGGGTATGCATAATGCTTGTGAGAATGCATGTAAACAAGAACTAATACGAATGAGATCTGTCGTTCGGAACGAAGATAGAGAAAAATGTAGTGCGAAAATAAAGGAAATGTGGAAATAAAAAAATATACCACCCCGTGGTAGGAACACAGCAACACAAAAGTAGAGCATTTCTGTATGTTGTACAGATTTGTTTTATTTCGTCGTATTGCTCCATGTTACCTCAAGCTCGGGTAGGTTTGTTAAATCAATCCGAGAAAAAACCATGGCATTAGCGCGTTCACTGTTAGAAGTTTCCGAAGTGTTACTGTGCAAGTTTTTTTCTAATTGAAATCGCAGCCGTTCTGGAACCATCTGACTACGCACATTTTTGGGATCACAATAAATTTCAATGCGTCGAGCTTTGTGCTGCAAAAAACAATAGCGGGTTAAAGCATTGGTTGCTTCCGTAATATACCCTTTGTGCTCGCACGAAGTACGTATCCAAAAACCAAATTCAAATTTTGGTACGTCCCATGCTATATTCCACATGACAATATGACCAAGAAAGACGCCAGTTACTCTGTCGGTAATCCAAAGCGACAAGCCGATATTGTTGTTACTTTTTGTAATCCAATTAGCAGAACATTCACGAATGTATTCTTCTGATTGATTAACAGTTGGTACATATTGAGCCCATGGTATCCATGGGCTAAGTTCGTTTATGGATTCCGCCACGGCTTCTGTATATTCATCAGCATCGATATATCCCATAATCGGCTGGCGTAATAATAGACGTGGCGTAACAATTGGTAGAGGAAAATCAATCATAATCGGACGCATAACTATTACCTTTTATTTCAAATCTTTTTTTGTTAAATATACATCATATCGACAACTACCGCCCGAAGAAAATTTCAAATCTGGTTTGAGCAAGCCTAAATTTGCCGCATAACTTGGTCGCTTAACAACCACACGTTTTTCTGCACATTGTAAAGCAAGAGCAAGTACTTGTTCTGCATCTTTATCCTCACCAACAAGCTCATGCAAAATTCGCATGGTTTTTTTCCCCAAGGCTGCTTTTTTTCTCTCCGGGTACATTGGATCAAGATAAATTATGTCAGGTTTTTTGGTGTTTGCATGAAGAATTTCATCAAGATAATCGCAAGCCTGTAAAATATGCAAATCGATTTTTATACTTTTAGATTGAGAGTTTTTTTTAAAACGATCCAAACCATCCTGGAGTAGGGCGCCGATAATTGGTGAGCGTTCTAGCATCACAACCTCACACCCCAAAGATGCAAGGACAAAAGCATCAACCCCAAGACCTGCAGTTGTATCAAGCACCGTTGGCCTAATTCCGCTTTTAATTCCGATGGCCTTAGCAAGCAATTGTTTATTTCCACCGCCTTGTTTTATTCGATAATTTAAATTTGGCGCTAGAAAATCTACATAAATCGGCTTGGAATTTTTTACATCTTTTTCACGTAACTCCAAGCGTGTTGGAGTTATGGTTAATAAAAAAGGATAATTATAATGAGAGTAATCAACAAAAGGTAATTTTGTTTGGCAAGCCAAATCTTTTGCTTTTGCCAACATCGAATCACAAGTAGTCGAGACAGCAGTTTTGTTTTTAGCTCTTAGCATGCGGAAACTATATAATTATGTAACTTCGATTAATATACCGGTGCTGGTTACAGAACCATAAGCAGCGGTAATATTAGATTCCCCAGGCGTAACGCCGTGTATGTGGTTTGTTGATACACCACCTGTTATCTGTGCATCTGGAGTTGGAAACCTAGCTACACTAGGTTCAGAGCTCGTCCAAGTAATAGTATAACCGAACATTATTGGATTATTATAAATGTCGTATGCATTAGCATAGACCGGTGTACTCTGAAAGAAATTTATCGTAATAGGGGGGGTGTTCGTTATTTCTATCATGGCCGGTGTTCCTGGATTTACTGTTAACGTTACTGTATTGCAGCTTGCACTTCCAGATGTCGCAGTAAAAGTAATAGTTTCAGCAACTGTATCAGATACTGTACTTGTTGCTACACCGCTGGAATTTGTTGTTGATGGAGATGGATTAAAAGTAGCGTGTGAACCTGATGAAGCAAGCCAAGCGACACTAACACCAGCCAACACATGATTACCATGACCATCTCTGACAGTAGCAGTGGCTGTTGTGGAGCTGTCGCTAGTGATAGTCGCAGAACCTAAAGTTAATGTTATTGTGGACGCCGCTCCTGGATTTACTGTTAACGTTACTGTATTGCAGCTTGCACTTCCAGATGTCGCAGTAAAAGTAATAGTTTCAGCAACTGTATCAGATACTATACTTGTTGCTACACCGCTGGGATTTGTTGTTGATGGAGATGGATTAAAAGTAGCGTGTGAACCTGATGAAGCAAGCCAAGCGACACTAACACCAGCCAACACATGATTGCCATTACTGTCAAAGACAGTAGCAGTGGCTGTTGTGGAGCTGTCGCTAGTGATAGTCGCAGAACCTAAAGTTAACGTTATTGTGGCCGGCGCTCCTGGAACTACTGATAATTGTGCTGTACCGGTTTTACCCCCAGTTGCAGCAGTAATAGTAACACTTCCTGCAGTTTTTATGTTAGATACGGTACTTGTCGTCCTACCGCTGGCATCTGTAGGTAGAGATGAACCGAAAGAAGCTTGTGTGCTTGAAGCAGACCAAGTGATATTAATATCAGGCACAGGGTTATCACTACTGTCGAGGACAGTAGCAGTGGCTGTTGTGGTACCACCGCTAGAGATTTCTGGGTGGTCGAAAGTTACAGCTATTGAGGCTATATCTGGAGTTACTGTTAGCGTTGCTTCACCTTTTGCACTTCCTAAGGTTGCGGTAATAGTAACCTCTCCCACGGTTCCGCCAGTTACAGTGGCTGTTGTCGGTGGTGAGGCAGCGTTGATTGTGGCTGTACCAGTGCCAGGTGTGGTATTCCAGGTTATCTCAGGATTCGGTATCTGATTACCGTTTACATCATATGCGGTCGCAGTAAACACTGCATCGGCCTTGCTCGCGACATTCGTATGTTTTGGAGTTATATTTATGGAGTACGCCGGTCCAGGGGAGGTTATAGCTAATTGTACACTATCGGATATACTCCCAGTGCTAGCATTAATAGTAACAATTCCCATGTGTCTACCAGTTATCGCAATTTCCGTTTGTCCATCAATGATTTCGCTAGTCGATGATTCAGGTGTAATAGAGCCGCCTGATGTGCTTGAGGATGTCCAATGAACTGCTATGTGTTGGAGATCTTTTATTGGATTACCACTGTTATCGTAAGCGGTCGCAGTAAAAGTTATTGTTCCTTCGCTTGCGATATTTCCAGCATGTGGAGTTATAGTTAGTGTAGTAAATGTTCCTGGACTATTTATATTTAATGTCGTTGTTCCACTTGTTACACCGTCAGATGCTGCAGTAATAGTAACGCTTCCCATGAGTACGCCAGTTGCCGTAATTGTTGTTGTACCATCTGATCCTATTGTAGTAGCGGTTGCTGAAAGTGTGGCTGTTCCTGTGCTGCTAGTTGTAGATGCCGCAGACCAGTTAACAGTAATAGGTGTAGAAGCGTTTACTATTATATTTCCATTTGCATCATATGCAGTTGCAGTCAAAGTCGCGGTGCCGCCACTTGCAATAGCTGTAGGACTTGCAGTTACTCCTATATGATCAAAATTTCCTGGAGTACCCACAGACAGTGTTGCTTCACCGTGTACACTTCCAGATGTTGCAGTAATAGTAACAGTTCCAACTTTTTTACCAGTTGCTTGAATAATTGTTGTACCATCGGTTCCCGTTGTAGCGGTTTCAGTAGCAGTACCATTTGGGAAAGTAGCTGTGCCTGTACCGACTGTAACGGCAGTCCAAGTTATAGCAACATTTGGTATTGGATTATCACTGCTATCATATGCAGTTGCAGTAAACGGTGTAGTGTCACCGCTTTTTTCGATAGTTACAGGGTGTGGAGTTACTGTTATGTGATCCAACTTTCCCGGACTACCTATATTGAGAATTATTTTACCGACTATTGGCTGATTTGTTGTAGGACTAGTTGCAGTAGCTACAATAGTGACGCTTCCTTGAACTTCACCATATACGGTATTTATTGTTGTACCATCAGATTCTGTTTTCGTAGAGCTTTCTGGGATCGTAGCGGTGCCAGTATTGCCTTTTACGGTTTCTGTACTCCAATCGATAGTAATGTCAGGTAGCGGCTTACCATCACTGCCGGAAACAGTTGCAATAAGCATTAGTTTTGTGTCGCCGCCCGCAATAGTTGTAGTTGCAGTTGCAGGGTATGGAGTTATCCCTATAGTATACGGCTCAGGTTTTACGCTTAATGTTACTATGTTGCTTGTTATACCGCCGCAAGTTGCAGTAATATCAACGTTACCCTCCGTCTGGCCTGTTACTGTAATTGTCGCTACGCCATTGCTTGATGTTGTACTACTGCCTGTTGTTTTACCATTTGGAAATTCGATCATACCAAAGGCGCCTGCCACACTTGTAGCAGACCAATTAATAATAAGATCTGGTATCGGATTACCGCTACCGTCGAGTGCAGTCGCAGTAAGTGTTACTGTGTCAATGTCACTCGTCGAGATATTTGTTGCAGAAGAAGTTACTTTTACTGTTGCCAATAACCCTGGGCTATCGTTTTCTGATTGTTGGTTGTAATGATGAGATAGGTTGAGCGCTGCGAGAACTGCTCCAATCAAACCAGCTGCACCAGCCACCCCCAGCATTACCGTTGTATTTGAAGGGCCATCGCTATCAGCTACTGCATATTGTGGTTGCAAAACAAGCATTAACGAAAGCATAAAAAATACGGCAATTGAACTTGCTGATTTCTTATTTGGCAGTAGCATCTCGATGCGCTCCTTGTATCTTAACTATGCAACACCCATAAACCGCAATTATGTTAAAGTTATCTTAATCTTTTAACCCAAACATAACCCGCACATTAGATAACAATTGATTATTTATGTCAACGGGTTTTCGCGGCTTTTAACAGCTTGATAAAACTATTCCCAAACATTGAAGATGGCATTATACTCGACACAATATTTTGGATAATTTTTTTACGATTGTTACAAGGAGTTTGTATGTCAAAATTAATCTTGAAAGTTTTACTCGTATCAATATTCGTTACGCCAATTGCATTTGCCGATGTTGATAATGAACTTGGTCCGTTCGATCAACAGGGAGATAGTCTTAGTTACCCAAAATCTACATCTGAAGAAAGTTTTTTTGCCACGCGAGGCCATGTGCCAGGAACACTGCGTCGCTATTTTGGTCTAAACCTTGGGACGAGTCTTACGTCTTTTAAACCAACAATTACGGGTGTTAATAGCAGTGGTACCAATGTGGGTACACAAAGCTTAAGTACCAGTGCTCCTGTTTTTAGTTATATTGCAAATATTTATGGTGGGTTTGGTACTAATTTTGATAATTTTTATATCGGAACTGAATTAGGCGGGGGTTATAACACGATAAACAAAATTCTGACCACAACTAATTTTGCGAATAATGTCACAATTACCTTAAAACAACCTATAACTGTTGGACTCGATATCATGCCGGGATTTTTAACTCAGCAGAAAGATTTTTTGTTTTATGGTCGTTTAGGTATTGGTACAAGTTTGCTTAACTTTAGAGTAAATAGCAATGTTAATTCTGCTGTCAACCTATTTGTATTTAATTGGCGTGCTGGTCTTGGTGCGGAATATTTTATCAGCGAAGCTTTCAGTATGCGTTTAGATTATATTTACGCTACTTACTCTAACATAAATCAAACATATGCGGTAAGTAATGTTTCTACAAACTACACCTATAAAATTCCTTCATTATATACGCAGCAACTGACTTTAGGGTTGGCGATAAATTTCTGATAAGAAAAATAGGGAGATAACAAATGAAACCAATTCATGATTTTTTGAATGCTAATTTAATTCTCAAAATAAAAAAATTTATGAATGCTACTGACGAAGTTTGTCGCAATATCAAAGAAGGAGAAAAAACTCCCAATGCTGCATTGATACTAAAGAGGCAATGTGCAGTTGTTTTAGGATATTTGCAACAGATTGGTTCAGAGGAAAATATAAATAGTAAGTTGACTGATGAGCCGTTATTTGGGGTAATGCAAAAAGCTTTTGCGGCCATGAAAGGGTTGGGAGCTAACCCTAAAATTTTTGATTTGAAATCTGTAAAACTAATCAAAGATTTTGTTAGGGAGTTTGATTCTAGTTTTTATGCAGAATTGGCAACAGCAGTAAAGGATGAAGTAAGAGCGACTGCTGGTATAGTAGCGGTTGTTATTCCTCAATCTAAGATTATTGATGGTATAAAAACTGTGCTTGGAGATCGGGGTGCTAGCGGCAAAGATTATGCTGAGTTTATGAAAAGTTTATTTGATAGAGCTTTTTTAATTTCTCTTAGTGATAAGATTGCGGAAATAGAATGACAATATGGTGGCCAGAGACGGAATCGAACCATCGACACAAGGATTTTCAGTCCTCTGCTCTACCGACTGAGCTATCTGGCCTAATCAAAACATCCAAACCGTCGTCAATATACAAATAACTAATATGTTTGTCCAACTATTTTAACCTGTTCTTGGTTTTTAAAAACTAGAAATCCTTGTTTGATTCTATCCAATGCGCGGCTGTATACTTTGGTTAAAGTTGAATTGAGGTGCTAAATTCAGCTCTCGTTTTACAAAAAGCATGGCTGGAAAGATGTGGTTTATATTGCTATGACGACAATCGATATATCAAAACTTAATAACTATCAATTACAATATGATTTTTAGGAGTAGTTTATTATATATTCTGATTCAGATTGGTAATTTGCTAGTTAATATTTTATTATAAGGTTTATGGAGCATCAGACAACCAACTGTACTGTTTTTTTGATTTTTGCCGGAGCCGCAGTTTTTTCGACTATAGCTCTATACTTAAGGCAGTCGTTATTGGTTGCATACATGTTATTTGGAGTCGTTTTTGGTCCTTGGGGACTTAAAGTAATTCCCGATATAGATTTAATCCATAAAATAGATAACATCGGGGTTATTTTTTTAATGTTCTTATTGGGACTGCAATTGCAACCTCAGAATTTGTTGCGCTTGATTAGTAAAACTGCCTGGGTAACTTTAACTAGTTCTCTAATATTTTTTATAGTTGGGTTTGTTGTTGGTTATTGGTACGGTTATAGTTTAACTGAAAATTTAGTTATTGGTGCCTGTATGATGTTTTCCAGCACTATAGTTAGTCTTAAGTTATTACCCAATGATGTTGTAAAACGTCAACCTCTTAGTGAAATGATGATTAGTATTTTATTGTTACAAGATTTAATTGCGATCCTAGTGTTACTCTCTATTGAAGCTGCAAAGGATGGTAAATTAGATATTTCGGAAGTTATTATCTTAGTATTTGCGTTGCCTGCAGTATGTTTATTCGTATTTTTAGCTGAGCGTCTCATCATAAAGAAAATTTTTGTTAAATTTTCAGGAGTACAGGAATATGTATTTTTAGTAGCTATTGCCTGGTGTTTTGGCATTGCTCAACTAGCAGATTCGGTTGGTTTCTCATATGAAATCGGGGCTTTTGTTGCCGGACTCGCATTAGCTGCCAGTTCTAGCCCCGTGGTTTTTTATATTACTAATCAATTAAAACCTCTGCGAGACTTTTTCTTAGTATTGTTTTTCTTTATTATTGGCGCGAGCTTTAATTTGCGATATTTTAAAGTAATCGTAATTCCCGCCCTGATATTGACAGCTATTTTTGTGTTGTTAAAACCTCTTATTTTTCGGTTTTTATTATACAGGGTAAATGAGTGCAAAAATATAGCTTGGGAGCTTGGAGTGCGTCTTGGCCAGCTTAGTGAGTTTTCGCTTTTAGTAATATTTTGTGCTGGGCAAAATGGGTTAGTTAACGATTCAGTAGCTTGTTTGACGCAGGCAGTGACCATGATGATGTTTATTATATCATCATATTTAGTAGTAATCCGTTATCCCTCCTTTGAGAAAGCACCGGAGTCGCCGTTAACTCACTAAACAGTTAGGCCATTCTAGTGAGATGGACTCAACCGAACAATTGAATATGCTATTTTTAAAGGGTGATTTGTGTTTTATGTTCATCACTATCCGACAAATAAAATATCTAAATAATATTGAGGAGCAAGATCATCACCACATCAAACGTATCACCAATCCGACGCTTGGTTTTAAATCTTTTGCTTCGGCAAAAGCTACAATTGCAGGAGTTGAATTGCATCACATGCTTAGGAAAGGACAAATGATTGGTGCTGGTAGTACGTCAGTTTGGCAACAATTTTATGCATTAGCAGCATAATTGCGCCCAGCAAAGGCCGGCTTTGATTTTTGCTAATTTTTGCGACAGAACCCAAAAAAGCCTTCCTAAATGGGACTGTTGCAAGCCGGAATAATTAAAATATTTTTTTATCAACTCCACGCCCGAAGGGCTAAATCCTGATAGCCTAGCTCAAGCAACGCGCTGTTTGCGTTGCGTAGGGCTAGGAATATAGGCGCGGGAATATCCAAGCCCAGAGGGCGAAATCGCTTCAGTCAGTTTTAGCCACAGAGATATTGTTTGTAATTATGTTAGCAATCAAAAACAGCACCATCAAAAAAGAACATTTACGTAGGAATTCCATGGGTTATTAAAAAAACATCAGATTGTAATTGATAGCAGATACCCAATAAATTGATTATTAATTTCGCCCGCTGGGCTTGATTTTATCGCACGTATGTTGTCCCTAGCCCTACGCAACGCAAACAACGCGTTGCTTGAGCTAGGCTATCAGGATTTAGCCCTTCGGGCGTGGATTTGTTTAAGGAGCAATCTATGCTATTGCACTGAACCGACGAAACACCACGCAGCTAAAAGGCAGTGACATTTGGCTGCTATCAAGAAAAACAACATGAAAGGCAAAAACAAAGATAAGGATCGTTGGTATAGTGGCATTCGTGCCCCATATGTATGAAAGAGTGTTTTCTCAACAAAACAAAAGAACCAGATATTGCGGTGTAGTTAAAAATCAGTTTGCTGGGTTTATGGAGGCCATTTGCTTTAACTTAAAAAGGCTAACGGTGCTTGGTTCGCCTGGTTCAGTTTTTGCTTAGGGATAAGTGTGTCTAAAACCTGGAAAATGCGCGGAAAATAGCAAAAAAACCGGTAAAATTGTAAAAATCCAAAACTAAAATCACGCGAAATTTAATTTTAGGTTGTTTCTTAAAAATTATTCCTTAAAATGTCGGCTTGCAACAGGCTCTAAATATAAATTATTTTCCGAAGTCGAGACGCTCTAAAACCTTTTTATGTTTTTTTGGATGTTCTTTTGTTTTTTTAAACCAGCTGATAGTTTTTTAATTCTGGTCACGCGCCTGCGGGCGCCTTTCGACGCCCGTCTCTTGCGCTTCCATGTTTAGTAAGAAGATGCACCAAATACTGCAGTAGCACCTAATAAGGCACTTTTTGATGGGTCAATGGGTTTAATATTTACTGAGCGTTCGACACTGACTTTAGTGTTTACAGTGCTGCTAGTGCTAGGTAATTTAGTTTGAGTTTTTTTTCTGACTATTACCGCAGCATGTGTAATATTTTCACCCCAAACGTTCTGACGAACACCATCTTTATCTATAAAAAAAGCATCTACAACTTCCAAACGAGGATGATCTTTTATAGCATCTCTATAGATAGTTGGTGAAAAAGCATTCATCATAAGGTGTTGTGTAATTTGCTGAGTTTCTTGCATGCTGTCAAATCCAACAACATGTTTTAATCCCAAAGAACGAGGCATACCGATATTTCTTTTTTCAACAACAGCGTTATCTGCCGGTCTACCAGCATTCTCAAACGTTGCATGTCCTGCTACCATAAACGGAGAACCTACAATTTGTTCAAATGTCATATCATATTCGGCAAATCCGGGATATTTAACGTTGCCTAGTTTGTATCGATTATATAATTCACGTAGCGGGTGTGTTGTATCAATACCAAATCTAAAGCTTTGAGCGCATAAAAAGGCATAACCTCCTGGAGCTAATAAATCTGCAACCAATTCAAGAAATAGATAATGCTCCATTGGATTAAAAAAATGCTCTAAATTTTGTGCATAAAGAGCATCGATACTTTCTCCTAGTTCAGGATGAGTGGTTGAAATATTAAAACAACTTCCTGGTATTTTTACTATAGAACTTTTTAAATCACTGCTGACAAAAGCATCTATAATCATATCAAAATGGCTGTTCATTTCTGTGAGACTTAATTCATTGGCATAATGAGTTCCTCCATGTTCAAAAGCATAAGGTACTTTCCAGGAAACCAAACCCATTGATGCGGCAATTTCAAGCGTATTGGGTCGCTTGTGTTTAGAAATTTCGTGGACTTGTTGTAAGAAGGGAAGTTCAATAGCAGCTATTGTTGGAAATGTTTTACCAAAATATCTTTGTACTCCTGGATCATTAGTTACTTCTAAACAAAAGTTGCTTTTTGATTCATGATTTTGTGGTAGTGACTGGGCTACGTTAAATTGTAGCTCTTCAAAGTCACCTCGAAAGTTAGTACTAAGCCATGTGGTAATAGTGCCTCTCTGAGAAAACGCCACTGTTTCTGGATCAAATGCCATAGCGTCAGCAATAAATATACAAAGTATATGATTTATAAACAAAAATACAAAAATTTTTTTAAGCATGTTTTTCCCTTATTTCTATTTGGTTAATATTTTTAAAAGAGAGCACAGTAACACTGTTATATTAAGAGAATCTTAGGGAGTATTAAGAGAAGCTTAAGGGCACATATAAAAATCGTAACTCCCCAGGCACCCATAACCGATAGATTAAAAAATATTTAGAAGAAGGCAAAACCAAAAACAATAAATTCAGCCCGCAGGGCCAAATACTGATAGCCCAGGCTAAGCAACGCGCTGTTTGC
>Ga0209450_10000018_pt1 | contig 138277 bp, 172 predicted proteins | sample FrelakmetLWP11LW_FD_187149 | JGI IMG/M metagenome (GOLD analysis project Ga0209450, IMG submission 187149) | Freshwater lake sediment microbial communities from the University of Notre Dame, USA, for methane emissions studies - LWP11 LW (SPAdes)... | ecosystem: Environmental > Aquatic >... | reverse complement strand
TACTATGTATCACATGTTATCAATTGTTCGTCCATAAGTAAACATCCACAGATTATCTCATGTGGTGTCACTCTGTGTGTTTCAAGTTTATAGAAAATATAAAAATACCTATGGATCATAATAAAATCTTTATTTTTAAAATAATCAGATACTACATTGATAGATATGACTCAAAAATGATTTACTGGAAAGAATAGTAAATCACTTTTGAATTTTTTTACCAATGTTGCATTTCTGGACACCCTCTTATTGGAAATAACACTAATATCCAAGTGATTTAACACTATATGCACTGTACAGAATCAATAATGTACCAAATAATTTTGACCAATTAATTGTTTCACGGTAAAAGATCCATCCATAAACATAACCAAATATGATTCCAACAAAAGAAAGAATTGAGAACCATTCAGTGGTTACACGAGAGACACTGTAGAATCTCAGTAAATAACCAACTACACCACATACCATATTTGCGACAAATAATTTGGATAATATTTCAAGACCAATCGGCTGTTTATTTGGATCTGGACTTGGGGTTGGGGTTGGGGTTGGGGTTGGGGTTGGGGTTGGGGTTGGGGTTGGGGTTGGGGTCTGACTTGAATAATATCTAAATATCCAAATAATTAAAAGAATGAGTGATCCAGTAAAACACATACCGAATAACATATTGAACGGATTTCCATTAATTTTATTCTTATAAAATGTGTAAATTAATGATTCCGTAATAGCTGCAATTAACACAAAAATAATACCTAATGATGCATTTTTGTTAGATGTTTGATCAGTTGGAGTGTTTGCGTGACTGATAAATATGGCGCCAATTAAACTGATTAAAAAATAATAGATTGTTGTCACATCAAAATTTTTGACGTTCAATAAATTGTTGATCAATACATTAATGACTGGATATATATAAAAGAGCGTGACCGCGGTGCCCACATCCAAATTACGGAAACCGACATATGATGACCATATATGTACAACATATATGATGGAGACGATATGGTATGCCAGATGACCAACAACATCACTGATTAATACATTCATAAATGGATAACAGATGATGTCTGCGGTAATGAGGCGGGTCAGTGTATGGGTCAATAAATCAACATCAATATTTCTTACAAGAACTGGATACAAACTCAATAATCCTTCACCAGTTACGAGACTGGCTGTTGTCACCAATGACATGATATATAAATATATGACACATTTTAAATACAATGGAAATAAATGAGAGTATTATACATTGTCTCCCACACATCAGGATACCATGCATTTGAGGATTACTATGATGGATTGCGTCTAATTTTAGGGCGATACTTTGATGTCAATATTATTATTTATAAAGATGAATCAGAAATACCCGACCCTGTTGTTGGTAATGAAATATATTTATTTTTGGGACATGTAACACCAAGTTTCCTAAAAATGGTTGCTGTTAACAAATATCAACATATTTATCTAATCAATACCGAACAATCAACGCGACCAATATGGGGAATGATTATGAGATATTATAGTAAATCTCATGTCAACATCATTGACTATGATCAATACCAAGTTAACATTGCACAACAGCTTTCACCAAACAAGAAAATTTTCTATTTACCTTGTCAAATCACAAAAGCCGAAACACAAAATTTGACTTCACTCATTAGTAAGGCAAAAAAAATGTACAATGTGGCTTTTTGTTCAACTAATAAATCCAAGAGAAGATTGAGTATTTTGACGCAATTACAACAAAAAGGTCTCATTGTCATTGATGTCGATGGATGGAAAAAGACTCGTGATAAAAAAGTTGCACAAGCACAAATATTGGTAAATATTCATTATGATAACGACTACAAAATCTTTGAACATATGCGATGTGATCGGTGGATCTTGTCGGGATTACTGGTCATATCAGAGGACAGTTTGTCAGATGAATCATTGGACTGTAGAGATTTAATGATTATTGAGAAATATGATAAAATTGTTGACAAAATTATCACAGTTATTGATAATTTTGAGTTATATTATTCTCAATATTTGGACAAATTGTCACACCAACAGAAAATAATTATGGCAAATCGTGAGAAATATTGTGACCAATTAGTCGAATCACTTACAAACTAATCTATCTTTTTGGGTGATATTTGTCCCAATTTTTCTTTTTGAGAACCAATTTGGGTCCCATTGATGGATCTTCCAGGGGGAAAGGAGCTGGTTTTAACATTGGTGGATTACAAGTATGAGAAGCAATTGTTAATCCTTTGCCGTGAAAGACATTTTTAATACAGATACCAACTTTTCCCTTGGGTGCTGTTTTTTCGACTTTTTCGAGACATCGGCATAATTTACCAGCTAATTCTATGACCAATCTTTTAATTCTAATGTCCATATCATCGACATTTTTCAATAAATCACTCAATTTAATTGTGTTTTCTCTCAACATAATATGATCAATGAGATAGTTGATTTCTTCATCAGAAAGATCTGTTAAGGCACGTGCGTCTGGGATACCGTAGGCGGACATCATTTCGTCGAGTGATTGATAAAGATATTGTTCGACATTTTGCTTTCTCTGTCGAATATGGGGTTGTTCTTTGTGGGGGCGATTATCAATAAAAAATTGCTCACAATTTTGATGATACCGCGAACAAAATCTCGGATCTTCGCCAGGTACCTTGCTCGCAGCTATTCGACATCTCTTCCCTGTTGATGCGGAGGTACACTGACATTGTGTCACGTTTGTTTCAATATATTGCGTTTTCTGGCGTAGTTGTTTGGGGTGTTTCAATATTTGTTCAATAGATGCCTCATCTGTTTGAAAGCCCCATCCAGATTCTGGTGATTGTTGTGCTCTGTGTAGACCAATGTGTTCCCTTGTTGGTTCTAAGAGAGGTTTGATCCGTCGTTCTTCTTCTTGAAATCCCCATCCAGATTCTGGTGATTGTTGTGCTCTGTGTAGACCAATGTGTTCTCTTGTTGGTTCTAAGAGAGGTTTGATCCGTCGTTCTTCTTCTTGAAATCCCCATCCAGATTCATCACCTTGTTGTTTCTTTTGTGATCCATGACCACCGAGTTGTTTGCGACGAAAAGGTATTTGATTAGAATTTTTCTTCTGTTGACAATATCTGACACTCATATATATGATATATATACACAAAATAACTTTCTGTTGGGATTTGTCCAATTATTACAAAATAATATTAGTGAATATCTCATACCTAATTGGAAATTATTTTTCATAATATCCATTGGAAAATATTTTTCATAATATCCATTGGAAATTATTTTTCATAATGTCCATTGGAAATTATTTTTCATAATATCCATTGGACATTATTTTTCATAATGTCCATTGGAAATTATTTTTCATAATGTCCATTGGACATTATTTTTCATAATGTCCATTGGACATTATTTTTTCATAATATCCATTGGAAATTATTTTTCATAATGTCCATTGGAAATTATTTTTCATAATATCCATTGGACATTATTTTTCATAATGTCCATTGGAAATTATTTTTCATAATATCCATTGGAAATTATTTTTCATAATGTCCATTGGAAATTATTTTTCATAATATCCATTGGACATTATTTTTCATAATGTCCATTGGACATTATTTTTCATAATGTCCATTGGAAATTATTTTTCATAATGTCCATTGGACATTATTTTTTCATAATATCCATTGGAAATTATTTTTCATAATGTCCATTGGAAATTATTTTTCATAATATCCATTGGACATTATTTTTCATAATGTCCATTGGACATTATTTTTCATAATGTCCATTGGAACTTATTTTTCATAATATCCATTGGAACTTATTTTTCATAATATCCATTGGAAATTATTTTCATAATGTTCAATGAAAATCATTCAATAATAAAATATGAAAATCATACAATATACAATGTGGTCTCCAGAAAATGAACGTAAATGCAAAGATATTGGTGATAGGGCTGGTGCTTTTGTTTGGTTATATAAAGAGTCAACTAGCCATATATCTTTCAATAATGGTGTATTCGGTCTGTGTATAATACTTTCAACTTACTTGTTGGGTGCGTCGGGAATCCCTGTTTTATTTGCGTATGATAGTTATGCTACCAAATATGGTAATTTAGTTATACAAGTATTAATTGTTGTCTTGGGTATTGTCGAAACAATTCACAAAACTTTCAAATATGATGATAAAATTAGTAAATACAATTACGTGTGCGCAAAAAATCAGACACTTTTTAACAGAATTAAGGTTGAATTGGGTAAACCTCGAGAAAATAGGTGTCAATTTGAAGAATTTTATGCAGATATCATAAATTTAGAAAATGAAGCACATGAAAATAATGTTGAAATTCCAGAGAAAGTATTGAGCAAATATTTTCTTAAAATGAAGTCACATGCTCTATCGTATGATGACTTATTTTTGGACAATCTTAGAGAAATAGTGATAGATTGTGGTCCATATGTCGAAAAAATTGTCAATGAACCTGTTGAAAAATCTATTAAGGATCCGGTCAATGCGGTTGTTGTGTCCAAAATCCAACCAGATATGTCACCACCTCAAATTCATGACGTTTGTTTGGGCTTAGCACCCAAACAAATGATGGATTCACATGGAAGTCACACTGACGTTACCGGCAGTGGCAGTGGTAGCGGTAGTGGATCATGTGTTAATATTAGCAAATGTGTACCTGAAGATGGCATCAAAACAACTCAAGCAATAAATATCGATGTGAATAACAGTAATACATATATAGAAGTACACACTGACATTGTCGATGACAAATGTAGCGGTAGCGGTAGCGGTAGCGGTAGCGGTAGCGGTAGCGGTAGCGGTAGCGGTAGCGGTAGCGGTAGCGGTGGCAGTACGGATAAATGTGTTAGTCAACGTGACAGTGATACCGGTACAGATACACGTGTTAGTAAAAGTGGCAGTGATACTGATACGGATACACGTGTTAGTAAAAATGGCAGTGATACTGATACGGATACACTTGTTAGTAAACGTGCTCCTATTGGTGACGATAGTCCAAATCAAGTGATAAATACAGAGATTATCACTAATAGAAAAATAGACACGCCTGAGAAACCTGAGATATCATTGCCAATCAATGATACAGTGTCGACATCATACTTGAAATTCATTACATTTGTCAGAGGCTTAAAAAGTTCTAAAATGCAAAAAAAGACTGGACAATTGTATGAATTGGAACAATATCACATATAAACTTGAATTAAATTCATACATGGTATAAGTTATGATATAACACAGATTTAGATTGTCTTATTTCTTGTTAGCAAAATACCCTTCAATTTATTCCCTTGTGCGAGATAAGAAAAATTTGCTAATAAATGAGCCCTATTTTGCACAGATTTTCCGAGATATGCATCCTTGTTATTGTAAATGTCTTGTAATCTGTGGATTGCGTGTTCAGTTGACGGATAACCCCATCTCTGTGGTGGTCTAATCCATTCAACAAAGGATGGTGGTACCTTGACAGGATTGAGTATATAATTAATCCAACAACCTTCCTTGACATATTCTGTTTGACCACCAAACCCTGTCATTACGATAATTTTCCCTTTCAGTGCCGCTTGACACGCACCAAGACCGACACCTTCACTATTACATAGTGACAAATAAACATCACAATGGGACACAAGGTTATCAATAAAATCGTCTGGACGCAAAGTTGTGTCAAGAATAACATGTGGAGCTTGTTGATATTGATCATAAATACCTTTTAGTCTATTCTTTAAACGGTCACTGTTAGCTGTTGTATACGCACCATCTGATGTTTTAACATATAATACAACATCATTTCTTCCTTTAAACGCTGACAGATATGCGCGAATACTTTCCTCAATACCTTTACGACATGTCCAAGTACCAATACATAATAATGCCAACTTAACACCTGTTCCATATAGGGTATTCCTATCAAATGTTTGACAACGTTGCTGTTTAGTATAATCAGTGATAGCATGATGACATGTATAGACTGGTGGAAATTTTGACAAATTGAGACTACGAGCAGTATTAATGAATGTTTGACAATTCCACTGACTGGGCACAATAAGACCAGTTAAGTCATAATCTGTGATTAATTCCATCCAACTGGCATCAACTCGGTCAGTTTCCCAAACAGTTAAACCATAGATATAAACAGATGAATTGATTTTTCTTTCATCTTTAATGATACGTTTCCATTCATTTGGAATAGAATGAATAATGACTCGATCATATTTAATGTGATCATTATTGAGACAAATCGAGAGCACTAAATCATCATCAGTGATAGTGTCACTACTTTTTTCATCACAATACCGGATCGGTTCAACATAAACATATACCCCTGATTCCACCAAACTACGAATATAACCTTTGGCAGCATCAGCATAGCCAGTACTGCCCAAATAACATACATATTTGACACCTTTTGCACGCTTAGGAGCAATCCATTTGGACTCTTTGAGGTATTTCTGAGGAGAGTTTTTAATCCGAGTATAAATTGAATTTAATACATCTCTCATTGGAATTTGAGTGGTCGTGGAGGAAGATTTGACATCAGTTTTATCTTGTTTAGTTCCCACTTTCTTGTATTTTTTGTCTTTGTTGTGAGATTTTTTATCCACCCGGTCCTTGTGTTTCTTCTTTTCTTTTGATGGTGGTTCAGGTCCCAAATTTCTTTTCATATGACTCAATTGTTTGAGGATATCCTTATTTTTTGAGGTACTCATCAATTTATATTTAATGAATACAAATTATTTTTCGAGATTTATACAATATATAATATAGGCAAATGGTAGTTTCTTTCTATGATTATGTGGGGACAGTAATACCTCCCAAATGGAAACCCAGTTATCTTGGAGGACAGATGATAAAAGTTATTACATTTTTGGGGAATTGTGGTGTCAATAGTAATGATTACATCAAAAGTGGTAGTACATGTATTGTTTGGAATTATGTAAATCAGGGAGTTCCATTGGTTATTAAATTGTGTACCAAAAGAATAGAATATTTCAAATCATTTCCAAATGTAACTGTTACGGCATTTAAAAGATTGATTTGCGAGCAATTCAAGTCGCTTTTATTACCTATCAGAGATATTTTGTATGAAGACCAGAACTATTTCATTTATACGCAAGAAAAAATCACAATTTTAGATCTGCCTGAAATTAATATCCATGTGTTTACCAAAATTTTGGATGTTGTAAAGATGATGTTTACTACAAACGTATTGACATGTGATTTAATTTCCTCTAATTTTGGTTGGGGTACCGATAGACAACTATATTTACTTGACTATCATGATATGAAACCAGTGAGTGATTTTTTCAAGAAATCCAAGTGGTCAAAAATCGTCAGATGTTTATTAGAATACACAAGTTATTTATTGTTCAAAAAGGGATTTGAAGTATACACAGGTGATTCGTTTATTGATTGGAAGTCAGAAATGGTGATTGTGCAGAAGAAATTCGGAGCGGATTATTTCCCACAACATTTCGTCGATTTGTTCAAATCATTTGCATCAAATGATGCAAAATACATCATCAATAAGATCACCGACTGTCAAAGTGTCATTAACGGGGGTGTCAGCCAATACACCAATAATCCGGTAATTATTATTCCTTCTGCATCAAATCATATCCATAATGATCACACACATAAACATAAGTCTGACAAGAAAAAGAGACATGAAGAAAAGAAGAAGAAACACGATAAAGAAGATGATAAACATAAACATAAACATAAACATAAACATTGAATTCCTGCGTGTTCTCTGCAGGTAACATAGATGTCAGAATATGAACAACAAATTATAATTGGTTGGAAACCAAATAGAAAATTGGTTCTCTATTCAAGTATAAATGACTGAAGAATATTCCTAATCTAAATTGGGACATAAATACAACTTACAAGATATGATGAAATTAGACCAGGATTATCACAAAGAATTGAGACAGTTAATCCAAAAAGGAGATAACTCAAAATGTGCAGACTGTGGGCTTCCTGCAATCTGGGTATATTTTATGTATTGTGTGTGCGCAAATTCACCAGGGATTAGGGACGCATATCAGTAAAGTTAAAAGCTGTATGGGAACTTATCGATGACATCCAGATGAGATGCAACAAATGAGAGATAATGGTAATGCCAAGAGTAATACATATTATTTGGCTAATTTTATTGGAAATCTTCAAGACGTACGAATGGAATATCATATATCTGATAAATATGTGAAAAAATGGGTTAGCTCAGATAAGTAGGCTAGGAGACATAATCCAAGTGTAATTATTATGACCAGCTATATGTGAAAATTGATTAATTGTTATCGATATATCATCGTGCAATGATATATCGGCAAATGGAACTAATATTGTCCAATTTATCAAATCAACTCCTGATTGGAAAGAAAAACTCGTTAAAAAACCTTATTGTGTTGGCTGTCATACCAACATCAAATATCCCCATCTGTTTCTATTGAAGTACAATCAAATCGAATCTGACTTTTTTTTAATCCGATTGTAAAATGATGTCGGGGCATCATTTTGCACATTGACGGAGAGACAGTTATACCTGTATGCATCCCGTTTTTCAAATTTGGCAATTACGGCGAAAGTTATGCTGATATGATTGATTGGAAAACAGCTCGCATTCAAGAGAAAATTGACGGATCCCTTCTCAAAATATGGTACTATTTTGAGACATGTCAATGGATATTATCAACAAATGGAACCATCGATGCATCCGATGCGAAAAGTCCTTTTTCATTGAATGGAATCAATTCATTCAATGATATATTTATGACAGCGACAAAGAAAACCCACCAAGAATTCGTTGATTATTATCATCTGGACCAAAACAAAACATATATGTTTGAAATTACTGGTCCACACAACAAAGTTGTTATTCAATATCCGCTTGATCTTTATCAAATTGGCGTACGTAATAATCAGACATATGTGGAAGAGAGATGTGACCTACCAATAAAAAACCGAAGGACTTTAAGTTTTCATCACTTGAGGAAACTATTGCATTTGCAAAGACGCTATCTTCACAGGAAGAAGGGTTCGTTGTTGTTGATGATGTTTGGCATAGAGTGAAAATTAAGGGTGCTGTTTATGTACAGCTGCATCATCTTCGTGGTGAAGTAGTTAATCCCAAGAGAATACTGACGCTAGTTTTCTCGAATGAAGGGGGGGGGTGAATTTCTCAATTATTTCACCGAATTTTTCGAGGAAACTCAGGAAAATTCACTAAATATATGGCTATTTTAATGGAACAATTGAATACTATGGGAGTGATCAAGAATCAAGCAAAAAATGGAACAAAAACGCGCAAAGAGTTTGCTGATATAGCAACACGAACCATTAACAAATCAATTATGTTTGATTATCTCACGGATAAGTTCGAAAAACATAACATAAAAGAATATATCGCCAATAAATATCAGTTGGAAAAAATTTTGGATTGGATAAAATAAACACAAGTTATTTTCTAGTCAATAAGATATAATGCATATATACTTTTACATATTCATTCTCCTAGTTATTGTGATTAGTCTTCTATTATTGGGATATTTTATTCGACCTCCTCCATATATGATATCAAATCAGCCTACTCCGTCGAATAATATACAACAGGTTAAAGAAACAATGGAATATTGTTGTTGAAAATATTTTCAACATATATAGATATACTAAATGGACTGGTTTTGGATTTCAATATTAGTTCTAATATTGATAACAATGATTCTCTTTGGGTCAATGCGACAACACAGACTTAAAAAAATTATCAGTATGATTGCGATCGGTGGGGGGCATAGTAGTGGTTCCTCGGGACACTCGGGATCCAGTGGATCTGTTGGACATAGTGGATCTGTTGGACATAGTGGATCTGTTGGACGTAGTGGATCTGTTGGACGTAGTGGATCTGTTGGACATAGTGGATCTGTTGGACATAGTGGATCTGTCGGACATAGTGGATCTGTTGGACATAGTGGATCTGTCGGACATAGTGGATCTGTCGGACGTCCGGGACATCCTGGACATCCAGGACATCCGGGTGGCCGCCATGACATACATCCTACATATTATGGTGGACCGTATGTTGATGGTGGGTGGGCATCAGATTGGTGGCCGGGGTGGTTAACATATAATTATTGGTGGCCTGGATATGATTGTGTTGATATTGCAACACAAAGATGCAATGGTGCAGTGGATTATCAGACATGTTTCAACACGGAATTAAATAACTGTCAATACTTTTAAAAAATTGAATTTTAATTCAAATTTGAAATTAGATAAACAAATAATTAATTTCAAACTCATCAAATATGGAACAAATATTATGTAAAGTTTATGGTTGTCGTTATGCCTGGTCACATGTGACCAGTTCACACTTATGTGGTAAATGTAAGCATTTTGGTCATGGTATGAGGGAATGTAAACATATCGATCAATTATATCAATTGAGAGAATATCGTGATGATGTGATGCCACCAGGAATGCAATGCGATATTCCCGGTTGTCAATATCAAACCAAACATCATCGGGATGCACATATTTGTCGGTATTGTCGTGAAAATCATGCTGAAAATATTTGTCCTTCCCAACGACAATACTCAGTCACATATCCACAGCCGCCACAACAGCCACAGCCGCCACAACAGCAACAGCCGAAACTAAGACCACTACAGCAAGTATCAGTGACTGAATTACATATCATGTGTCCGGTGTGTCGAACAAATAATATAGTTTTATCCAATCAACAGAGAGTCACTGGTGTTGAAAACACGTGTGTGATATGTTGGGATGCCACCAGTGAGATATTTTTACCTCAATGTGGTCATATATGTATGTGTCAGGGATGTTGTCAAACAATTGATCAACAGAATCACGGTAATCCGTCTGGTTCACGAAGTGTATGGGGCAATGCTGATAATCCGACTCAACAATTCATTGAGGGGCTTATGGGACAAACACCAGGACGTATATATGTCGTTGTTGATGCTGGTATGGGGTGTAATTGGTATGTTCGTCGCAATGATGTTGGTCAACCGATTGAGACATTTTTAATGCACTCAGACAATTGGGGTCAATATGGACCAGCAACCGACGATACTGGTCGCCTCGGAGATTTTATCAGAGATTATACACAATTAGTTGTGACATAAATAAATTTAGACAAGTATCTATATATTCCTATATATAGAATGTTGCACACAAAAATATTTTGTGCTAAAGGAATTCAATCACGTGACGATTTTGTTGATGATGCCCGATTCAATGGTTTGAATGCAAGTGTTCGGTATCCGGAGACTAATAAAATATCTTTGGATATTTTGTATTCAGCCGCGGATAGTGATCGACATAATCAATTTCTTGAACAATACATAAATAATCCAGACTACACTATTTTTTATGACCCGAAACACCCGAAAGGTGTGAAAAAACCATTTCGCGCAAATGTTCTTAAAAATAGTCGAAAAAAAGAGGAAGAGATAGCACTTCCTACAATACAGTATCTCGTCGATGATTTACAATATTCCGATCTTGTTCCACCAAAAATGAAAACTTATTATGGTTTTCCCATTATCAACAATAGGACAGAAAGTATCCGCCCTAAAATTGGTGTTATTTCTTTGGGTGGATTCTATCTAGAAAGTGATTTACAAATTTATTGGACAGAAACATGTAGTCTCTCTGGTGTTTTACCCATCGTTATCAATCATTTGATTGATAATGAAACTGGTGACTTTCCAATTTTCGAACAAACTAATGAATCCTTAGAAAATACAATTGATATAGAATTAATTGGAGGATTTTGTCCCAGTGCTATCATCCATTTCTATTCAGCACCTAATACATATACGGGGTATTATGATGCATTTGAAGCCGCAATTAATGATGACATGGATATCATTTCAACTTCTTGGGGGCAAAGTGAGGAAAGGTTCTATGGAGTACCAGAATTATTGGATCAATACAATACACTGTTCGAAAATGCTGTTACTGGATATCATAAAACTAAAAATCATTACACCGTTATTACCGCAGCCACTGGTGACTATGGTAGTAGTGATAATCAATATGATGTTGCTGATGTGTCTCAATATTATCCAGACATTACAATTAAGGTTCCGATTCCACATGCTGATTTTCCTGCCACATCACCATGGGTAACAGCGTGTGGTGGAACATCATTATATTGGGATAAATCAATTCCAGACGGTAACCAAGAATCAACCTGGTTCCAGGGCGGCGGTGGACAAAGTTCTCACTTTCTTCGTCCGTCATATCAAGGACCCTGGCGAAGTAATTGGCCAGTATCACCTTTGTGTAAGCGAGATACAAGTGGCCAACCATTTGCGCGAACCATACCCGATATTACCTTCAATGGTGATCCCAATAGTCCCTGGGTCATTATTTTCGCAAGTTATGAGTCAGAGGGTGCTGGTACCAGCGCGTGTGCTCCAATAACTGCCGGATTATTGGGTGAATTCTATGTGGGTTCCGAAAACGATCAAGGTGCACCAAGAAATGGATATTTTGGGGAAGGGTTCAATGTTAACATTTATCGAGCGGGGTCATCCACCTCTAAACGTCTATTTTTAGGATACAATGTGACAACCGATCGATCCCCTCTTACTAATGAATCTAATCCTTTCGGATATTATGGTGCATATCCAGACGGAACACCTGTTCCTGAAAATATGACTTTTTACGCTGTCTGGTCTGATTATACTGCATATAGTTTTTGTGGTGGTTTGGGTGTACCTATCGGGGAAAAAGTACTTTTATATTTGGATAATGTTGTTTGTGTGGCTTTCGGAACCCATATTCTTATGGAAAATGGTCAATATAAATCAATTGAACAAATCATCAGAGGAGAGATAGTAATTGGTTACGAATCTCGTAAATTTACAGTGGCTGATATTAATAAACAATATATCTCAAAAAATTCAGTCGTTGATATTATTGAATTTAAACCTAATTCATTGGGTGAGGGTAATCCCTCACAGACCCTTTTAGTGACACCCAATCACCCAATCTTCTTCAAAGGAGCAAGAAGACCCGCCAAAGCATTCAAAATGTTACCCAATGTTATCGAACACCATGGAGTGAAACCAGGATCTATTTTACAACAAACAACCACAGATGAATTAGGACCTGTTTATTATCTCTATGATTTACAATTTGATGATGATGGGTCTTATACAGCCGAAGGTGTTGTAGTACAATCTCGTTCTCCGTGGAGTAATATTACTCCACTACCCAAAGAGTTGTACTATGACTCATCACGGTACAAGGAAGAAACTCATTGGGATGGTTTTAATTATCCGCTACCTTTGGATGAACAAGATCTCATTCCATAAATAATGGCTACACAAGTCTCAATAATGAAATATCTTAATCAAGATGTTTCAGTTTGTACTAAATTAAGTACGGTTAAATGTTCCCAAGCTACATTATCTATTTTAACATTGACTGCATATGGTCTGATATGTGTGTCATCAGATAAGATGATATCTAGTAAAAATGGTGGTATAGCTGGACAAACTTTGATAGATGTCAACTTGGGTGTATTGGGTACTTCCATTATACTATAATATATAAATACATTCAATTTTCATGAATGATCATATCTTGGCTCACCAATTTTATTCAATCAAGTCTTAATATACATAAAATTTTCACAACAATGTTAAACTATACTTGTCATGGATTGTTTATCAGAAGCATTCATCAATCATATCATTCACTTTATGATCGCAGATTCACATGAATTAGCAGAACTTAACAATCTTCATCATTTAGGGAAAGAGAAACAACATATTTGTATGGTTAATATCGGAACTGGATATCTTTTATTAACATTGTTAATAGTCAATCCGACCGCTGATTACCTCATCTTTGATTCAGGTCAAACTGGATCCAATAAACACAGATTGGAGTATCTGAAAAAAGCCTATCCGAACACAAAATTTGAGATTATATATGGAAATGTAGCACAATCAATGCAGCAATATATCCACCAAAAACGAAACTTACATTTCCTTGATTTATGTTACCTCAACCATTGTTCAGCAATTGAAGATGAATATCAGATTGCTGCAAGAATGTGCCAAAATAATGCTATTATGATTGTTAATAACATGAATATGACACAAACACATACATTAATTGAATCACACATCAATGATGGAGAAATTACAAAACTTATTGATGATAGATTACAGCCCACAACGACTCAATTTATTGGTCAAACACATCACAAAGATTCCGTTGATTATATATCGAAAATGATTTATGTTAATCTTGACAAGAGGACAGATCGTAAAGAAAGTATTTGTAATTCATTCAAGAAAACAAATATTGACCCAGATAAATTCGAAAGATATCCAGGTGTGATTGGTAATCCGGGATACTTTGGATGTTGCCGATCTCACCGGGAGGCGTTGATATTGGCACGTGATCGTGGATATCAAAATGTACTGATGCTCGAAGATGACTTTATATTTGATGTGACGAGAAATGAATTGGATTACTTTTTAGAATATTTGTTCGTCGATTTCAATGAATCTTGGGATGTGGTCATGTTTGTGTACAATATGATAAGGTCTGAACCATACAAAGAGGATAAGATATTGGCTCGTGCGGTTACTGCAACGACCGGAGCTGGATATCTTGTCAATGGTAAATATTTACCGACATTAATTAAGAATTTTGAGGACAATTGGACTAAATTATGTAACACAAATCATCATTGGTTGTATGTTTGTGACCGATCATGGTCTGTGTTACAACAAAACGATCGGTGGTTCTATTTCAAGAGACCGCTAGGAAAATGTTGTGATGGTACAAGTGATGGTGGATACCATTAATCGTTGTATTAGAATAAACATTCATAAACATAATTGATTTATATTGTTTATATTAATGTTCACATATTGGTTAGCGGGAGCAATGAGTGTATTTGGATTATATTGTGCGTCAAAATGGTTACGCCGTGATCAAAACAAGTTACCAACAAGACCACAAAATACAATTTATTTAGTTGATCAAAATATTGATCATTTGTTCAGTATTATGGATCTGATTAAGCCTAAAGCAGATGCATTTGACCAACCATTTTTGTTGTGTCAACAAATTAGTCAAATACCGCCAGATATACACATAAAAATTGTTATTTGTACACATGGTGGATCATTGACTAATTGTGAAAAGATATTGAAAAAACTCAAAAAACATCCTGGCGGTTACACAGCATATATCAAAAATGAATGCTTCTCAGCTGGAGCTATCATTGCTCTTGGTGCTCAAGAAATTATCATGACAAATGACTCATATCTGGGTAAAATTGACCCACAAATAGTTCAAAATTCTATCATGGGATCATATCCGGCGATTGTTTATAGTTCATTAGATGAAAAATATATTACTGGTGACAATATTAAAGATGTGAGAATAAGTCAACAAGTTTTAAATTATACAGACTCATTATTGGAATTGATTTTTAATGACAACCAACAACTCAAAAAATTCGTCAGTGACGAAATGATTTACAGCAATTTTCCTCACAGCAAAACATTTGATTTTGAAACATGCAAAAAAATGGGATTGAGTGTAAGAAACCCAACGGATGAAGAATTATCATTATTTATGTAAACATATAATAAATTTTCATCACATATCCAACTTATTTCTATCTGACAGATCCATATATTTGTCAAATATAAATAACTATCTGTCATTATATCATGCGTTTACAAACACAAAATTAAATGGTATATAAATGTATACATTAAATGAGTAAATTGATCTTATCTGTCGAACAAATAGATTTTAATTCTTTATTAAATCGTCAACCAATTACAGTTGATAATCAGGAAGTGAAAGACTATTTGACTAACAGAGTTGTCTGTATTACAGGTGGATGTGGCTCTATTGGTAGTGAAATAGTGCGACAATTACTCAATTTAGGGATCGATCATTTGATTATTTATGATAATTCGGAGTGTGGTACATTTAATCTGAAATATGAGATCGATGAAAAATACTGTGGTCATCATGTAAAATTTTACATTGGTGACGTAACCGATCAAAAGAGACTCAGTGAGGTTCTCCATAGACATATGCCCAATATTATTTTCCACGCCGCGGCATATAAACATGTACCGATTATGGAAGAGAATGCGTATGAATCAATCAAGGTTAATATCATTGGGACAAAGAATGTTGCAGATGGTGCATTGGAATGTAATGTTGAGAAATTTGTCATGATTTCGACAGATAAAGCGGTTAACCCCACCAATATTATGGGTGTCTCGAAGAGAATCAGTGAATTATATGTAAATTATCTCAATCAGTTCAAGAAAACCCAATATATTACGACGAGGTTCGGCAACGTGCTCGGTAGTTCAGGATCCGTGATACCCACCTTCATCAAAAGGATCAATCGTGGGCAAAATTTACAAATTACCGATCGAGAAATTATCAGATATTTTATGACTATTCCAGAGGCGGCTCAGTTAGTCATCCATGCCACCATTCTATGTGAAAGTTCTGATATATTATTGTTTGATATGGGGCAGCCAGTCAAAATTTATGATCTTGCACAGACTTTATTGGATACTTATGCACCTAATAGTGGCCTAACTATCAACATTATCGGTTTACGTCCTGGTGAAAAATTGTATGAAGAGTTACTTTGTGATGGGGAAAATGTCATCCCTACCAAAAATAAGTTTATTATGAAATTGAAACACAAACAAATTATTGCAGAGGATTTTTTACAAAAGTACAGTCAGCTCATTAAATGCGAACCATTAACACTGAAAAACCTTAAAATTCAACTGAAAGATCTCGTACCTGAATATAGGATCTAATGGACTGATTTTGAAACAATTTAAGGACAATTCCATAATCATAATCATATAATTATGGATGTGTGGCCACAATTCACTGACAAAATGATCTCTTCAGTAACGCAAGTACTGCGTTCTGGCAAGGTTAATCAATGGACGAGTCAAGTTGTTGCTAATTTCGAGAAAAAATTTGCCGAACATGTCGGTTGTCAATATGCGATCGCTGTATTCAATGGAACGGTAGCATTAGAACTGTGTTTGAAAACATTAGATTTACAAGTTGGTGATGAAGTCATTGTCACACCAAGGACATTTATTGCGTCAGCCTCTTGTGCCGCATGGTACGGAATTGTCCCTATCTTTGTGGACGTTGATCCTGACAGTCAAAATATTACGTTAAAAAACATCAAAGCGGCGATTACTCACAAAACTAAAGCAGTGATTTTAGTTCATCTGGCTGGCTGGCCGTGTCAGTTGGAGGAAATTTGTCAATATTGTCATGACCACAATCTTTACGTGATTGAGGATTGTGCTCAAGCACACGGTGCTAAATATAACGGAAAATGTGTGGGAACTTGGGGTGACATTAATGCTTGGTCTTTTTGTCAAGACAAAATTCTGACAACATTAGGCGAGGGCGGTTTGGTATCAACAAATAACGAAAAATTGTTTAAAAAAGCGTGGTCACTCAAAGACCACGGTAAAGGTTATGATCGAGTCTTCAACACCCAACATCCACCAGGATTTCGTTGGTTACATGAGACCGTTGGATCTAATTGGCGAATGTTGCCTGTTCAAGCGTGTGTTGGAATCGATGCATTGGACGAATTAGATCGATGGGTTGAACATCGAAGGACCATTGCCGATATCTATAATCAACAGTTGAATAATGTTAAAGGAGTAAGATTAACCATTCCTCCTGATAATATTTACCATTCCTATTATAAATATTATTTTTTTATTGAATCAGAACAATTTACAATCTCGAGAGATCAAATACTTGAACTTATTGCCAAAGAGGACATTTTTGCTCAAATTGGTTCTTGTGGCGAAGTATATCAGGAAAAAGCATTATGTCAATTTGCACCCAATGATAGATGTCGTATTGCTAAACAATTGTTTGAGACGTCAATTATGTTAAAATGTGACCCGTGTATTTCGGAGGAAAAAGCACTGCAAAACATCCAGACAATTAAAGGAATATTAAATAACTACAATAATAAATAAGTTTGCTTTGATATACATAATATATCTTAAAAAGAGTCATACTATGTATATAATAATGAAAACGATCGGTATTATTGGTGCCGGTGGACAATGTAAAGTTGTGATTGATATTATTAATGAAATAGGAATATACACAATCGTGGGCATTTACGATGATCACAAAACAGGATATGTTTCAGGTATACCAATCATTGGTAAGGTTGTAGAGATATTCACTTCACATAACACTGATGAATTTATTATTGCTATTGGTAATGATCAGGTCAGAAAGGATATTTATGAGGCCCATCCAAACATAAAATGGGCCACATTAATCCACCCACGGGCTATTATTTCACGATCTGCTAAGATTGATGCAGGATCAGTTGTGTGCGCAGGAGCTGTTGTCCAACCTGAAGTTAATATTGGAAAACATTGTATCATTAACACTAATTGTAACATTGATCACGAGGCAATGATTGGTGCTTATTGCAGTATTTGTCCGGGTGTTACTATTTGTGGACGGGTTAAAATTGGTGAGAAAACCTTTATTGGGGCTAACGCGACAGTGATTCAGAATCTGGTCATTGGCAATAATTGTGTAGTTGGAGCTGGTGCAGTAATCATCAGGAAAATCGAAGATAACCAGAAGGTTGTGGGTAATCCTGGGAAACTTATTCAATTGTAATCGAATTAAAAATTTTTCCTGAATTTCCGATCGTTTTTCAAATGATGAACAAGTACAGGCAAGTCCATATTTTTATTCATTGTCCTGATACTGGCAAGAATTGTATTCCACTCTTTTATTTGACACTCAAACCATCTCCTGATGAAATTGATGACAAATTATATAGTATGGTGTTAAGGGAGAAACAGTATGTGACGTACCAATTTGAGGATGCATTGTTGGATACTTGTGATACTCTACCGATCATTCACCAGAACCAACAATGAAAGAAGTTCTTAATCAAATACCCTATTTACCTAAATACCAATGTGTTTACTTATTTATCTACCCATGTGACTACACAATTGGGGGAAATTCATATCAGTCGCCTATCTTATGCAATTCAAACTGGAATATGGCGAAAATCACCACCTGGATCAACATTTGATGCATCCGGTGAATATTTTACACCCAAACCGGAGACTCAAAATCTTCATCTGCAGTCTCCAACCATCTCTGCTGAAGAATTAGCTAGAAGATACACACTTGTGCCACCAATCAAATTGGATTCGGAGTATCCACTGCAGGATTGTTCAGCCTACACAACAGAAAAACCATCTCTTGCAGATATCAACCATATTGCATATATGTGGTTCAATATTGATGAAAATGTCTTCTTGGACACTATAAGGCGGAAACTAAACAAATTATTGCCCCAAATGGAACAGTATATGCTGAATTCGCAGCATAAATACCAACTTTCCACACTTGGGGATATTATGGTTTATTTAAACCATCTCTTGATGAAGTATTGATGTGTCTTCCCAATGATGTAGTGAATTCAGGTAGAAGTATGTTAGTGACAACTAAACCGCCTTCATCTATGATAAATGAGGTATGTATTGGTAATTTTCACGTTGGTGCATCTACTGTTTGGTATATATGTGTACCGGAGCCTGATCCAGTACCTCGCCCTATAGATGAGTATAATGAAGTACATTGCATGATTTGTTTGGAGACACCACCTAACACAATGGTTATGCCCTGTGGGCATGTGGCTGTTTGTGAGCAGTGTTCACATCACTTAACACAGACAGGGGATGCTTATATTTGTGTTAAGTGTCGGCGTCCCATAGAGGAAGTTATATACCCAACTGATGGATATGATTAAAAAATTGAATTTAATATAAATATATATTAATGGTATAATATTATCAAATCATACTCATCAAATGATGAATCTAGGAAAAAAGTGGTCATCGTCGTTGTCGAACTTGGTTTCGGCTGCTATTGAGAGTGCTCGAACGTCGCAGCTTCCCTTGCGTCATGGAGCTGTTCTTTTTTCGTCGAAGAAGCAAATTCACCAGTGTTGTTGTAATGAGATCGGACACAGGATTTGCGGATTTGATGTGCCCAGCCTCCATGCAGAGGCTAATTGTATGAAGCCAATCTATAACCGGGCCTCGAGGTTCGGGCACCGTTATCAAGGGAGAAAGGGGAAACGGTGCGAAAAAGGTCCCTTATATCTACGGAGATAAATACAGTGTTTTGGTAGTCAGGATTACATCTAATGGGCATTTGAATGATTCTAAACCGTGTTGTATGTGTGTCTATTTAATGAAAATACATGGTATTCGCCGGGTTTATTATAGTGATGCAAACGGCGACATTTGTTGTCAAAAACTCAATCAAATAATTGATGATGACGATGAAGATCGTCATTTTTCTCACGGATTGAAGTTAATGGTCCTTCGTTGTACGTGTGGTGGATCAATTGTTGGGAAAAAGTTACCATTAACTAGAGAACAGAAAACATATTTAATATCTTTATCACCACGTGGTAGATGATTTATGTTCACAATACATAACTACTTTGTGATATTTATTTAAATTCCAGAGGATCTTGATGTGACATGTAATTATTAATTGAACAATTGATAAACGATTAACTATCGTGACTAATAAGTATATTTTAAGATCCAAATGAAGGTTTAAATATCTCATAATTTTTGATCATATATTTTTGTTTGTCAAATGACTCTAAAATCGATGATCACGACCTGAATCATACCCACTATCTATTAGGGCATTGATGGCATCTCGTATGCGAATACCATTTTTTGATCATGGGAACGAATTTATTTTTGATACAATTACAATTTGGTTTATGACACCAACACTTCAAGGTACAATCGAGTGCGATCACCCTATTTTGATAAAATGTCATCTAACCTTGCAATTGGGATTGAAATCGTGAATTTAGCTTTCGGGAACATATGTTCAAATTCATTCACCAATCGATCTATATAAGTGACATATATTTTCTTTGGATCATTACATAAGTGGTGGATCCTTGGAAGGTACCCATAACATTGATATATTTTGCTGTGTAAAATACGGTTAATTAATTTTGATAAATTAATACATAAAGAAATATTACACTATTCAATGTATAATGGAGCTATTCGACACAAAGTTTGCAGCGTTTCTCAAATTTTTAGAGAATGAAGGCGGTTTTGAACTATCTGATGACATGATTGATATCTTCCGAGATGCATTACTCAGTGCTAAATTTGACCATGTTGGTGGTGGTGTAGTGATCAAGAAAAAACGCCTCAATGGATACAATTTGTTTATGAGGGAAAGAATGGCCGTTTTGAAGGAAACGGTTGCTGATTCAAATGCCAGAATGTCAAAGATCAGTGAGGAATGGAAGGCGCTGGATGAAGCAACTAAAAATGATTGGAAAGAGAAAGCCAAGAAAGTATCAACTGGACCGATCAAAATTCGGGTTAAGTCCAAGAAGCCTGACAAGGCACCTAAACTGTCGGGTTATCAAGTTTTCGTAAGTGAAAAAATGGAAACACTCAAAGATATTAAACCCAAGGAGAGAATGACAGAAATTGGTAAACTATGGAGTCAACAATCAGAAGAGCAGAAGACGGTATATAAACAGAAAGCTGTGGAAAGAAATGAAGTTGCTCTAGCCAAATTTATGGCTGATGCTGCAGCTAAAGCTGATGTCGCAGCCGAAGCAGTTACAGTTGTTCCTCCGGTTGAGGTGACGGAAGCAGCTAAGTAAAACATATCCTATAATTAATTTTAATTAATTACTCACAAATATGCCGATATTTGTGAGTATTTGTTTTATTGTACGAGGTCAATTTAGGTTGTTACTATCCTCTTTACGGGGTTGAAATGAGATGCTAATATCACCTATTTGTGTGTCAAATGTTTGATACACTCTTCTATGTATGTACATACATTCTCAATAGTTGCATTTCCTTGTTCTTTCATCAAATACCTGATGAGAGAAGTGAAGACCTTTGGAATGTCCGCGTCGGCGTCCATTTTTTTCAATACATTCTCGTTGCAGTCTTGCATTAGTAATGAATATTCCGCACGCTTATGTTGACTGGTTAAACCGCAAACGAATCTGGTCAAATTTCTGGCAAGACGGCGCCACCAATCAGCTCTCTTAATGACACCATCTTTCTTTAACCGATGTAATCCATGATAATCAAAGACAACCACATGTTTACCATCTACTCCCAGGTTATGAGGGGCTAAATCGGTCAATAAAATGTCATTGATTAACATAAATTGTACCAAACGGAAGATATCAACAACAACTTTCTTGTCAATTCTTTTTGATTCAATAATCTTACATTTTCTCTGTGTATAGGCAAATAAATTGTCATCTTCATAGAGAATATCCTCAACAGGTAGGAAATATGGGTCTAGGCGATTAATATATTTTTTGAAATCCTTGGCATCATGACCATGACCATGACCATGACCATGACCATGACCAAAATGTTTGAAAAATCTGATATTTTTCGGAACAACTTTGACGACATAATCTTTGCCAGCTACCTCATATTTAAAGACTGATGTGTCACCTCCACCAGCAACCAAATTGTCTGGATTAATGATGGCTCCATATTTTCTAAATAGATCGTCCATTTGACCTGCCTTAAATAAGCGAGATAATTCGACCGAAACGAACATTTTAGCAAATTGTTTCCGTTTGAACTCCATTTGTTATATCATGTTGGGAGATAATTTTTTGATCGATTTGACCAATATTGTTATAACTTATATTTTGGAATTTACCAATACACAAATTGTAACGTTTGCACAAAATATTTCCATTTAAAGATAATTTGTTTCAAATATCTGCGGAGTGATTTTGAAGACTGGTAAATCATTTTTGCCTAATTTACATAAAATTAATTATTATACCCTATTATATAATAAGACAATGCAAGTGCACCCTACTACGAGTGTGTGCGATGTAATCCATTATCTGGATTCATGGAATAGTAAATTGGATGATAATATTTGGAAAAATCTGATCGATTTGATTAAAAGTGCCAAAAATGCCAATCCGTATGATCCAAAACGAGAACCGAATAAAATGAGTAAGATATTGGACTATTCATTGATGTGGGAAGAACAGACAGGTATTAATTTTCCAATGATGTATGTGGCCAGTATTTATTTGTATTTTTATGCACAAATGAAGGGATGTGATACATTTTTATTTGCTACGAGAGACTGCTGTCATTGGTACAAAATTTTCAAAAAATTGTTCCCAGAGACTACAGCACATTATTTTCATTGTTCAAGAAATATGTTCGAACGTGCATACACTGATCACAATATACATTTTAAGAAATATGTCCAATCTCTTATTAAAACAAATGTTGACAAAGTCGTTTATATTGATATTCACGGCACTTGTCAACGAGTATTAACATATTTCAGCAAAGAATTTAGTGCAATGCCTCACTGTTTCTTATTATCATCAAGTTTTCGAATGTATCCACAATTCCCTACAATCTGTCAAAAAGCACATGATGCTAATAAATTAGTGAACATTGTCTTCGATGCACGTGGGACACCCATCGAAATGTTGAACTTTGATGTGATCGGAACCATCCAAGACTATAAGGATCACGGACCTGTCCGTGATCCTCCAGAATATTCTGTCAAGAGACTGGAACCTTATCATATATGTATTCAGTATTTATTGAATCAAATGAAACCGTGGGATACAGTGATTCCCAAATCTTTAAAAAAGGGTCAACCGCTGTTTGATTTTGAGGAACTTACACTCTTAATCAGAAGAATTTATCGTGTAATTCAAGATAATAAACCCATTTTGAATAACTACATCAAACATCCAGGGAAACATTAGGTCTATGTTGTTGGTAACATTGTCATCAGTTAGACTTGAACTGACTATTCCTAAATAAATCTTATTCAATTGGCATGAATAAGATTTATTTTTCTGACCCAGATTATTGACACAATTGGTAACAATTAGTGTATGTATTTGCGGCCATAACTTTATATACCTGTTTTGATACAAACTCTTCATTCTTCTGATCAACAGCTCTTGCTTTACAACGCTCATATTGTGTGGGTTGTTTAAAATCTTTACAAAATTGTTCTTCACATTGAACATCAGTACATTTACACACGTGGAATTCTGTGTTATCACCCTTGTCATTTTTGATAATTTTAATCAAATTACCATCTTTAACAATATCATTAGCAGCTGGATCAAAAGGATCACAACATTGTTTCTCTACGCCAATTTTGGTTCCACAGACATATTCTTTAATTTGTGATGACGTTTTGTCCCTGATATTTTTCGAATAAATGGGGTATGGGATTGGTGGTAATTGCGCACATCTATTAGTTTCGTCGGCACACATAACTTTACTGTAATTAATACCCATTATGAGTCAATATGTATATAATATATGTCCAGAAATTAACTTTTTGTATACATATAATATATATTGGCTCATATGGGTAATAAATCAAGTAGCGAAAGTTCAGTTAAAAATATTTCCAATCAATTATTCGTGAATAAGGATACTATCAACCAATTAAATCAACAATTAAATGATGTGGTTGCTAATACGATCGTCAAAAATGCAATGAGTAGTGGTGGTGATATTATCAATAAACAAGAGTTAGACTTCGAAGATCTATCAGCTAAAGGAGACATAAATATAGGAGGTGTTTCACAAAAACAAGTGGCTGCGGTGACATTTAGTGCAATGAATAAGACACAAGCCAGAAATGATGCAGCACTCCAATTTATCCAAACCGCATTGGATAATCTGAAAAAAAGTGTCTCTGCTGACGTGATCGCTAAAATGGAGGGAAATGCTGATTCAAAAATCAAAACAGGATTCTTATCCTCAATGCCACTCAGCAATACGGCTTCTAAAAGCGAAACAGTGAATGTTAACAATGTGACATCAATCACCGAAAATGTCAAAAATATTTCAAATATTGTCAAAAATCGTGTTGAAAATAACTTTGTTACTGAAACAGTCACGAATTGTATCACAAACATTAACAATTCTCAAGTCTTTAAAGTGAAGAAGGCGTCTGCAGACGGATCAATTTACATTATTAATATAACACAAGACCAAGCAGCGACAGCAGTTTCCAAATGTGGGGCAATTGTTGATGCAACCAATAAAATCGTTAATGATGCACTTAATGCATTAGATATTAAAATTGATGAAACAAACACGGTGACATCCAAAACAGACCAAAAAGCAACATCGACTGCATCGACTGAACAAACTGGACCAATACAAGAATTCGGTGATGCAATTGGTCAATTATTCAGTGGTATGATGTCTTGGATTGTTTTGGGGATTATTATTTTCATCATCATTATTGCCATATTAATATTGATTTTTAAGTTCCTCTAGTATATTGTTGAGACATAAATCACTAATGTTGATGACGAGCATGACATGCGAAAATGATCATTACTTGTGATTTATGTGTTTGAACATTTTGGTTCAAATCATTGTTTATTTAAAGATAATTGTCGTGGAACAATATAAATGACCGAATATATTGAGACAATAATGTTCAATACAGGTGAAGAAATACACCGAATTCACACAAATCATCATTACAAAATAAGATTTTCAAGAAATTTTGTAAACAATTTGGCAGTGTGATGCCAACACACATTTATTACATTTTTCATGAGATTAGTGATAATCAGTTCTTCCACAATTTAGAAATGAATGGTCAAATTCGTTTCGCAGTCAATGGATATGATTTAAATCCATTGACTGAGAAAAATCATTGAACAAGATAATATCTATGTTGAAAAATTGACTTTCAATCAAAAACATGAAATTAAGACATGTTTAACATATGAAACATTATATGAAAGTATCATGCATTTTACTATTGATGCAAAATATCTCAAATGGACACATATGTTAAATTTTGGTATGCGTGATGTCGTGATACATTTCTCGAACTTTTGATAAATCAAATCAAAGATTAAATATTTGACTTGTTTTAACAAATAATGATAACACTGGTTCATCATAAATATGGATTTCCAATTCAATCAGATGAATTCACATTTGAAACTATCTCAGAGTATCAGATACTCTGAAGATGAGTCAGAATCAACAAAGTATTTTGATTCACACGGGTATCAAATGGATGTGTCAACCATTGAATATTCAAACTTAGACCTAACCTTTATTGCTGTAGATTCATCAGGATCAGTTCATTGTAAATCAATGTCAAATGATGATAGTCTGCCCACTCTGGCAGACTATGGGTTGTCAGCATATTTTTCGTCTGTTCATACCGTAATTAATCAATATTTCCTCACAAATACGCAAATTAATCAGTATTTCCTCACAAATACACAAATTATCGGTGCTAGATGGGCTCTCTAATTGATATCATAATCGATCCTGTTGATCGACTATTGTTCACCAGATGGGTCAGAAGTGAATCCAAAATAGGCACCAAACCGTCAATTATCATTCCTCTGTTACCAGGGCGAGACATTGATACATCGGTAATTATTACCGACGGGTCCGTTAGTGGGAAAATGATGTTGCACCTAAGACAGAGGCACAATATCAACCAATTTATGGATATATTTGTCATATTTGTGGAGGATGTTATAATTATCACCGAACGAGAGCAGTTCAAAGTAAACGTCCACATGAATTTGTAAAAGGTGTGTATCGCGAATTGTTACCCTATGAACAATATCTGTTCGATGAAGACACCGGATATTCATATGTCAATTAAGAGCGCTCAGTAAAAATTGAACTAATCAAATCAATTGATGGTTGATATGTGTATTAACCATCAATGGGTGATATATGGCAAGTAATTTTCCTTGAACTAGAAGACAACAGTTATTTGGCTTTTTGTCCATACACAAAATTATGGTCTCATGGTAACACCATCAGTGATGCTAGATCTAATTGGAATACAAAATGGGTAAAATTAATTTGATAATTAATGAACCAATCACACTGAGTACAAAAGTTTACATCACTTGTGATGATTTTCACCTTCTTCGCGTACACACCAGATGAATTCACAATAGAAGCAAACAGTGATGGCGATAGATGTCCTAAAACATTAGATAAGTCACACATTTACTGGATGGATGTTAAATTTTATTGTACATCAATCAATCCAATTTTATGAAGTTATGATTACTTCATAAAATTCATATCTGTGTAAGAGTATTATCTTATTTACCACAACAACACAAAAGTTTACATGATTTTGATTTGTTCTGAACAGTAAATTTAACTAATTTAATTGAATTGTTAATGATAGAGACACCTAGATTGAGTTCGTCTGGATTGTTAACCAGGAGGGCTAAGGTTGTCTTCAGCAAAAGTCCAGATAACTCCACCATATCATTGGAACTGACGGTGACTGTTGGATTTTCTTGAATAAATGAATTGATACTTGTGTAGACACCCAAAAGGATATCGAGGAAAGCAGACACATCTTCCAGATTCAATTTACCATCAGCCATAATTGCGGTGATATTTGGTACCAGACACTCTTGGAACAATTTGGCATTTTTGAGGAAAGCTAACATATTAGATGTATCTTTTTTTTCTAATTTGAGGGTCACATCGGCCACCAATTCGGCGATTTTTGCTTTGACACGGGCGATGTCAAAGTCCTTATTCAAAGGTGTTTTCTTTAATTCGACAACAATAAAATCAACTAGTTCATTAATAACGAGTTCCATTTTCTATATTATTAGACACTAAATTTTTTTTATTCGTCCGGAATGACCATACTGTAAACAGATATCAATTAGATATTGCTTACCGTTGGATAAACAATGAGTAATATATGGGGAATGTGTCTGCACATCACAAATATGTAATAATTTATCATAAATATGATCTATACAACTAGCAGAAACACCGTTATTCATAACATACTTCTCAAATCTGTCAGGTGTGGCAAATTGACACACTTCATCAGAAGTCGAAGGTCTGGGAGTACTGTCCACAAAATCAGGAACACCACGTAAACGACTATATTTAATCACACGTGAGATACCCGTAATACCCACTGCTTCGATTCTGTCACAGTACCTGGGCCACAAGACCCATGGTTGAGCAATAGCTTCAATAGGAATCTGGTTCCCATTTTGACTAGTAGGAATGTAACTAATCCATTTTAAAATCTTCTGTGACCTGTTCATATCAAGTTTTTTCGATAGGAAATTTAATGCATTATTAGTATCAATTGGATAATATTTGTGGTCGTCTATATCATGTAATAGACCAGTTAATAAGAGATCTTGTTTCGTTATCGAATCTAAATGAAATAACGTATCATTCTTGATCGCGATTTGAATATGATTCACAACCGCTAATGCATGTGATAAACCGTGTGTCTCATCAACATGATATTGCTGACAGACATCACGAACATAGTCAGTCGCCTCAATCAAAATATTATTCATTTAATATGTTAAAATTGAGTGGTGTTGCAACACAATCAATTTTATTTTTTCATTAAAACATAGGCTATACGATCGTATTCGAATGATAAACCCCAACCCAAAAAAGGATCATAACTGCTGAGCATTTTAAGATTAGACATAGAATGCTGTATATGTCCATCAAGATATGCCATTTTGAACATAAATGCCAACATCCTATCATTGTCTTCTAAAGAAGAGACTAATTTCGTCAACAATACTTTGTCATCAATCTCTTCGATTGTGAATGCTTGGGGAAATCGACTAATTGCTCTTCTGAGGCGACGAGCATTTTCATAGGCAAATTGATTGACCAAAAATTTAATGTTGTCATACGTGAATCCCGCATCTATTGCAGTCGCGGTTATATCTCTCTGATACGGTACCATATATTGTTGTCCCACAGTGTAGAGAAAAATACCTCCTTCTCGTAGTACTTGATATGCCATTTTGTGAATAGCTTGTCCCCTCACACGCCAACCTTCCACATAAACTATTTTTAATTGATTCCGAAAAATGTCTGATAAATATCTCAATGTTTCCTCGTCATAGATGCTGGCAACTAAATCTGGATGAATCTCTGATCGTTCATCCACAGTGTACCAACCGTTATGTCCGTGCATGAAATAATCTCTCAAATCTTTACCATCATCCTCATTGGGAGATTGTGAATAACGCTGTTCAGTTTCTTTAATATGACCACAACATAAGAGCAATTTGGGTTCTTGTGTCTTCAATAGATAATCTTCCGCTGATTGATTGAGAATACCTTTACCAGTATATGCTCCTCCGACCATTTCGTGGTATTTTAACTTGACCTGGTCATTTCTGATCATATGGGACCTGGTTATCATATGTATACATATACATATACATATACATATACATATACATACGTTTATACATATTATCAAATAAATTTATTTCTTTTTCAACATTGAGTAAATAAGAAAGCCGATCAACACTGTAGCCAGTACACCACCGCCACCAACCATCAAATATAACCCTGCATTACTTTTATTATCCGTAATTTTCTCATTCGCGGCAACCGGAGTTGGGTTTGGAGTTGGAGTTGGGTTTGGAGTTGGAGTTGGAGTTGGAGTTGGAGTTGGGTTTGGAGTTGGAGTTGAGGTTGGAGTTGGAGTTGAGGTTGGAGTTGGAGTTGAGGTTGGAGTTGGAGTTGAGGTTGGAGTTGGAGTTGAGGTTGGAGTTGGAGTTGAGGTTGGAGTTGGAGTTGAGGTTGGAGTTGGAGTTGAGGTTGGAGTTGGAGTTGAGGTTGGAGTTGGAGTTGAGGTTGGAGTTGGAGTTGAGGTTGGAGTCGACGTACTGTTACTTCTATATTGACCACAATTTTGTTCAACTTTAGACTGGACTGAAATATTTTTCCCAGCATTCAGATCACTTGCATTAAACAATGCATTACAAATAGTTGCTTCACACGTACCTTCACGCGAGACACGATCCACATAAGACATAGGTTCACCACAATTAGGCATATAACACTTAGGGGCAATTGTCAGCCCACCAAAGGCACCCGGTGCTTTTTCTTCCGCTTTTTGTCCATAACAAGAACATTCCGGTGCATATGATGACCAATCAACCGAATTAAATGCTGGGGCCATACTCTCATAATCATTTCTCACATTGTCACAATACGCTTTCATAAAATTATCACAAGTAGTTGATGCTTTCGTGTATTCATTATACTTCGTATCACATAAATTGGATTCAATATTAACTGATTTATCAATATAATTAAAACGGTCTTGTGCACTGCCAGGATCTACTTCAATTGATGCATCTTTAGGTCGTGGAATTTTGACTTTAACATTGATTTTATCCCCTTTATTTCTTCGCATACAACAACCTCGTTTAATAGTGGTGTCATTCAATAATTGATTTAATTCCACGGTTGATGATACATTGACCGCTGTTTTCAGTAAACTGTTCTTTTCTTGTGGCAGAGTGCTACCAATACTGGTATAGGTTAACGGATCCATCTGAACAATCAATAATTATAATATATACTCACATTAAAAATTATGCAAGTAAAGGTTATTTAGAAAGAGTATGATCAAGATGTGTTATATAATGTCAAAAATCGTCACAAACGTCGTGGCAACACAATATGAATCATGTCCGCCAACACATCTCACATTCCTTGATGTGCTGTCCAGAAGAACTGCATATGGGTTAATTTGGTTGGGAAAATATAAGAGACATCCATGTGTTGTTAAAATGATTATGATTACAACTGGAATTCATTATGACAAACCAGCTCAAGAATACCGAACACCAAATGAGCGAAAAATGGACGAAAAAACGGCTGAAAAATATTTCGGTCACAATGATTCCAAACCGTTTCTCCATATGGATTTTCGTCATCGAAGATCAATGACACCGGAAGCATTTTTTAAAGAAATTGATGAATTGGTGAGTCTTGGAAAATTGGGTATTGCTCCAGAAGTCTATGGTTATGGTATTAACCGCTCACATGAAATCCATTACGGATTCATTGTCATGGAAAAAGCTGACTGCTCACTCAAAGATATCTATTTAAAACGTGATCTACATCACGATGAAGAACAAATCATCAAAGGATTAATTGATCGATTACATAACGAGCATGGAATCATTCATGGAGATTTAAAACCAAGTAACATTGGAGTTTATTTAGACCCCAATGGACATGTCATTAATGCCTGTTTTTTTGATTGTCAGAAAATCAAACACAAAGATGAATGCACAGAAGAAAGATTTCAAAAATTAGCTGAACATGAAGCAAATAATTATAAAAAACACATCATTAAAAACCTATTAGAAGGAGAACACCCATCTCCCAAAACTAACGCATAAAAATCTTTAAAATCCACCCTGTGTGGGTCTCAAATAGTTTGATTGGACAATTAAATTGCCGATAATAGGTTCTCAGAGATCTTTGAAAATCTCTGTTATTATAGAAACGTGCGCGAGAAAATTCAAATTCTGTGTCAGGAATGGTAATGAGATCTGGATTGGCCACTGGTTGTTTTGTCCTCTTCTCTCGTGGAAGTTTGACAACAATAAAATCATATGGGTAACCTGTGCGAGTATTGATTAGATGTTCAAAATCAGCCCAAATATTCTCAATTTCAGATTGAGAGAGTTGAGCTTCCTTTAATGCTTGATCGAATGCTTGTTGGCAAGCCATTGTTTTAGACACTCCCTTAGTCTCCATAATTCGAATATATATATCTGTATAAAATTGTTTGTTTATATAGAATTATTTCATGACATGAATCAATTTTCTATTATTTGTATATATACAGATGTCGAATAAAAGGATTCTGGTGTTTGGCATAGGTGCTGCATTGGATGACTGTGACCGGTGGGATTATTATGTTAATAATACTATTCAGAAAGATTTAGGTCCTGAATTTATTGGGGCTCAGTGGTACGGTGCCACTTTATGGGATTCACATTCAACAATTACATGCACTTATCAACATAACATTTTTGGGGGATTTTAATGAAGTTGATGATTTGATCAAAATGTCACAAGTGGATTCACCCATCAAAATTTGTTCCAAAATGATAGATAACACACTCCGTTCAGGAATATATGATGCCATTACATTTGACTACAGCACTATAAAATTTATTAATTGGACATCGGACCATCTTCGCACAATTTGGACCATGATGAAACCCAATGGAAAACTATACTTATATGACGCATCCACAATTAAAGTGCAACCAGTTTTACAATATAATCGTTCAGGTGTCACAATATATAGATATTTTGATCGTGTTCATAATCAATGGATTGAAACACCAATTAATCCGAATCTCAAAGGGTTAATTGATGAGCTCAAAGATCTATTCGGTAATCTTCAATTACTTAAAGACAATCATTATCTATTGGCCCTCCAAACTGATAAAATTTATGAAGATCAACTATTACAAGCGTGTATTGTTGCAAAAATCAATGTTCCATCAACCCAAAGAGGTAATGATTTATTGGTAACGAAACAGAATTTGTACTATTTATTAATTAAATAATTCATACCTTTATCAGTCATCGATCACGTCAGATTTAACCAGAATAGATGTAAGTATCACGTGGTGATCAGTTAAATCATCACAACTTGTATACTGATATATTTTAGTCCCAATTGGCACTTGTGCAACCAATGTTTTGAAATGTTGGTTGAATTCTGTTTTATTATAATCTAATGGATGCTTTTTAACATACATTCCGACAATGCTCGTATTGTCGCGAGATATGTGACCGCGATATGAATTGTGGTGATGCTCGATGGATTCTATTCCAGTCCATTGATTGACAATAAATTCGATGATGAAATCAGTTGTATCAAATAAGATTCCTTGACAGAAACTACAATCATCGCCATAAAACTTTGACAAACCGGTTGCTGCATGTGATGGATAAATATATCGATAATTATGTTTAGGGTCCAATTGATGACGTTTTTGACCCTTCCACACTAAATGTAGAGACATTTAGGTTATCAAAAAACTAATTTAAATAAACCGTTGATCAATTTTTATCATTTAGATAAAAAACAAAAATCTGTTATATAATATAACAAAATGGGTGTTTATGACCACACTATGAAGGCCATAGTTGACGGCAAAAAAAATAACCTACAAGAGAAGATGCAAGGGTCCAATAAATATGAATTCAAGAAAGTGTGCGACAAATTGGAACAAAAATATGACATTAAATCAGGAGATCTAATGGGTTTGGGAACGTCTTGTATCGTCTACAAATATGAACATCATTTCGTGATTAAAGTATGCTCTAAGAAGATTAAATTTTTCCACAACCGTAAGAGTAAATCAGCTGAAGAATTGAAGAAAACTACTGATCCTATTGCACCATTCCTCTTACCGATTGAAAAAATTATTTATGATGGAGATGAATTTTTTGCCTATGTTCAAGCACGTTGTAAACCATTGCCCAAAAAAGATCCAATTTCTGCCCAACATCTGGCTGATATTTTACATGTGATTGAGTCAATGTTTTCTCATGGTCTCTTAGTTGGACAAATGAAACCAAAAAATGTTGGGTTTTATAATAATCATCTGGTTTTATTTGATTATCATTCGATGCATCCACTCTACGATCGCATCAAATCTAAACCTGACTGGTATAAATCGCTGGTTGATAGTTTGTCATGTTACAGTAATCTTTTTATGTCAGGGAGTAATGAGCTAAAAATGTTAATAGAGAAAATTAAAAAGAGTAAAACACAACATGATATTGCAGCAGTGATGGCACATATTGCAGATATGAAGAAAACATTATCACGTGTGCATAAATAAGTCTCTTATGCAATAATATCTATTTTATCAAACCAATTTAACAATGAAAACATTGTTAAATGTAGTTTCACTAATATACAAACATAAAAAGTACCTATACACGAGGTACTTTACGTGAATAATTTCCCTTACCTTGTTCCCGTAAATTTTCATCACAATTACTTATATTTCGGATACGGTAGTTTTTAGTTTGCTGCCAACCGGACACGGTTTGTGATTCTTTCGATGACATACACCATTGGCAAACATTTCAGTCTCTGCGCCTTGAACTCTTGGTTTCATTTGGTATTGACCCTTTTTCCTGGGTAATTTGGGCACAAAACAATCTTCTTGTTTTGTTAAGCAATAATTGCACCATATTGAATCAGATGGACAAGGTACCAAATTTTTGGACCCTTTACCACGGCGACATTTGGTTGCAGATGAATCAATCATCAACTTCTTCATTTTGCGGCAAACTCCGAGTGCTCTGCCAAGTGTTTTGATATCCTCGCGTTTTTGTTCAATTTGTTCACGCACAACTGGTGATATTACTTGTAATTCTTCTAATTCTTCAAGCTCTCGTTTCGCTCTTTTTTAGTTCTTGTCCTTGTGTCATAACTTCTTCTACGGGTGCTTTATTACTCTCTAAATGTCTCCTAAATGATTTGAGTTTTTCGTCCATAATTAATTGTTTATCTGGCACACTAGATAATTCTTCAAGGACACCTGATATACCGCCATAAATTATTTGAACAGCTTTGGCATCTCTTTCCACCCTTGGATCCTCACGACTCGTTACACCTTTCAATTGTAATAAATTCTCGTGTGTGACACGTTGTGCTGTCTGTACTCTTCCTAAAACAGATTTATATTTATTTGAATATCTCTTGAGTAGTTGACCATATGTATCAATAGATTTCAAGATCACTTCAGCGCTCATCCTTGAGCTAAATTGGTCCTGAATTAATTCGTCTTGTGACTGAAGTTCGTCTGCACTACCCTTCAAAATACTCAATTGATCGGAGACTTGTTTAAATTCTGTCTCTGCACTCTTAGCTAATTTGGGAGTATATTCGGAGGTCCATCCCCCCTCGGACACTAATTTCGTTTTTATCTTAGCACCTCCTTCCGCGTCCAATTGCATCAGTTATATGTATATATATTATTTAATTCGCAAAAATTTGGTTGTCTCATTCATTTGAGAAAAATGGAATAATAATTTGTGATACTCTTTACCAAAATATTTGTCAAGACAGTATTTTTCTAATAAGCGATCACAACAACAGACATAAATAAGAGTTCCTTTATGTGATAAATATTTTGATGACCAATAAATGGGTATTAATTTACCTGGATCTGTATCCAGTGCTCCAGATGGAGCATTAATTAAGATAATGTCAAAACTCATATTCTTAAATTGAATGGGTATTTTAAAATTGTCAAGTATTTTTTCAGGTATTGTGAAACTATGCATCAAGTTAATATTTTCATAACTGTATTTAACAATGTGTTCGGTTGGTATTGGTATATTTAAACATGCATCAATCCGTTGCTGGTCACACTCAACAAAAGATATTTTCCTCTCAGTTGCCTGATACCATAATTGACTATCTGCACCCAGCCCGAAAACTAACATCCCAAATTTGTTTTTCTGAATTTTCTTGAGACGGTTAATCTCATGGATTAAATCATCAATCAAACTGAATTCCAACTGAATTTCTGGTGTCATATAACATCGATTATTATATATATCACAAATATATGACACGTAAAAAAATTGGTGTTTATAATAACAATTAATGTGCATAATGTATTGGTCATTAATGTAATCACGGTTTAAGTGTTTCTTGATATTCTTATATTGTTCAGGATCATGACCCACATATATTTGACAGAAACTGGGTGGTAATAAATGTATTTTGGCTTCGTTTTTGTGTATCATGTAATTGAGGTATGCTTCTTGTGGATAATCAGATTGAAACAATTTGACATATTGACAGATATTGTCTGTATTAAATAAAGATTGATGTGTTTTTGAGACAGCAAGTAATCCGGAACTGAGATATTTCTCAGGATCAATTTGATAATCCATTTCCGTTGTGATGAATTGTTGATTAAATTTAACTGATGGTGTATCAGTCATATGAACGGCTCCTAATTCGTCCACATTAATGATCTCAAATAAATTAGGAGTCTGTTTATTGATGATACACGTATCATCAATAATAATGATTCTCTGATAATGATCCAAAAAATCATATATAATACCCATTTTGGCAACATATACCTGATTCCGATTCACGTCGATCGGGAAATTATATTTTCGACCAAAATCAGTCACTATCTTAAAGTCAGCACCAATAGAAATTGCATATGCACACATCAAATAGCGTGTTTGATGAATAAAGGGACGATCACCTAAATTAAGCGTGACCAAACATTTATCAGAGTGCGCATTGACTACATTAATTGTTTTAATATGTGTTGATGACATAAGATAATTTATATACATATATACATATATGTATGTATATATGTATATATGTATATATGTATATATGTATATACATATATATGTATATATGTATATATGTATATATGTATATATGTATATATGTATATATGTATATATGTATATATGTATATATGTATGTATATCACATAACCCTATTTACATTTCTTTTATTTTTGTTGAAATAACATAAAAAAAATATACTATATACTGTATAAGTATACATGAGTAACATTATTGATAACCTAATTAATTTGGATACAGATCACTATCTCTCATTACATAAGGATGTTCAAGCAGCAACTAAAAACTTACCTGATGTTGACCGAAAACTATGGATCCTCACACATTTTGTAAAACATGGATGTGCCGAAGGTAGAAAATATCGGCTAAAAACATCACAATCATGTGTCACCAGTAAAAAAAACCCAGATGCTGACAACACACGTCAGCATCAACATAGGCATACTAAGAAGCCTGAAAATAAATCACACCCACAACAACAACCACAATCACCATCACAACCACCATCACAACCACCATCACAACCACATGAAGAGAAACATCGCCACAAGAAACCTGACGAATCTTCATCAGACAGCGAACAAGATGTGCAAGAATTAATCAAAAAATTCCGCCAGAAGCACGGTAAAGATGATGGCGGTGTACGTGATAGAAAAGGCACACCTGAACCTCAACAAACACCCACACGAGAAAATGAAGCAAGAATCAAAAAAAATTTTTTCTGGGAAATTAGTCATTAAACATTGATCTCCATAATGTGATAATAAAAATAATATATACCATTTTTATTATGACGAATCTCGACCTTGAATCAGGTACGTATACGACTAAACTCATTCTTAAAGTATATCTCAGGAAAAAGTTGGATTATGTGTGGGGTGGAATTTAATTGATAATTATATTAATTTACCGGTCGACATCATTGGTACATTATATTCAAAAGCTGGTGCGGATCTAATGATCCGAAATATTTATCGTTGTCATCAACTGACCGGTCTGATTATTTTTGATGATAATCAACTCGGTCATAATAATATGGGTAAACATGGACTATCACATGTTTACCAATTCTTTTTCAATAAACATTATCAATGTAACCCATATGATCGTAAATTACTTGACCGTTTGATTGTTTATTATATCAGGAGTGACCATCTATTAATTAAATTTTTTGACCAAATTACTCTTGTTAATGTAACCAACGTAGATTTGCGACAATTAATCCAAGAGATACGTTCAATACCACAACCACATAAGTTCAGCCATCTACCAATAATTTATCAGAATCCGTGCACCTTACTCTCAAACACACGACATCACCATCATGAAACATTTGGTACAGCAATCACTGGCAATGACCTGTTTGATTCATGGAAAGAATTACTCAATTATTTGTATGATTATGGCAGTGATAATGAAATAATGCGACAATTTCATTCAATTCACTGGTCATTTGACACCAAAAATACTGAAACTTCACTCGAAAAGGCACGTGGACTGATACAGCAAGATGATATTCAAAATATCATTGGTATTAGTCAAATGGCATTAAACGATTATACAAAGTCAATTATGGAACACATCGAGATACCAAACATATCATATACATATGGCCAGAGATTGAAGATTTATGAACAAAATATTATCAAAACATTACAAGAACAATTGTCCAGTCGCACGCATATGCAACAACTATTAAATATGATGTGGTTGATACACAACCACCGTGTTTAGTCTATCTACAACTACTGTATGACTCAATGAACGAAAAACAACATGTATGTTGTTTTTCGTTCTCATGATATTTTTAAAGCTGCATTACCTAACGGATATACATTGTCACAACTCTTAAAACATTATTGAATATTAATACAGGTCATATTGAAATAACATCAATCTCTGCACATATATACCTATCTGATTTGTACAATGCCAATTTTTTTACAATGTGTTAACAACCGATACGAGCCTGAAATTCATTTTGATCCACGCGGATATTGTGTTGTGAATCCTATTGATGCTGATAAAGTTTCGTTTGAAATGAAGGATAATATCTCACATGAAACCGCATTTCAAATGACTAATAACAAACACATCATTTTTCAAAGTTTACTTGATCAAAAATATCACTAATTTGGAACATTTAGCTTATATACATAAAGAATTGTGTCTTTAAAGTGGATGATTGGTGTAAATATATTTTTCTTGGCAAACGGTACAGACAACATAAATATCAGTATATGTTTGATCTATATCTTGTTTGACCAGTGCATTATATGCCTTCCTAATATTAATGGCGGCCAATGGTGTATAACACCATATATGGAGTATGGATTTGAAAAATTGGTGCCGCAGATTCACGGTGTTTCTCGCAATTATTAAACCATACAATTTCTTATTAAGCAGAGTCACCGCGTGTTGGTAGGTAAATTTCTTATCAAACGGATACACTACTGCACGCGTGACGGATACACCGACATTGACTCGATTAACTGCCATTATATAGTCACACATTTTGTAGTCAATCCAATAATCAACCTCCTTCTCTGGAACAAATCCAGAGGCTCCAAATTGATGTTCCATGTAATACATTGAAAGTGCTTCCGAAATCTCAGAAGAACCACCAGCATTTTGAATATGCATCGAACGAATCTGTGTCTGAGAAAAGTTGATGTTCTTGAATAGTGTTAACTTGCATACATCAACAGTACAGAGATATTCCAGTTCCGTACGATACCAGGACTTGGCCATCAAACGATCGCAAAAATTCGATGTGATAATGGTTCCATCGTCATAGATTTCCGCATAAGTTACAATGATTAACGATCGCAAAAATTCGATGTGATAATGGTTCCATCGTCATAGATTTCCGCATAAGTTACAATGATTAACGACCGATTTTTCCCGTCTGCGATTAAGGTGGCACTGACGTGAGGACCAGGTGCTGGAACTATCAGTAAAACTGACTGGATAACGGTGATCGATAATAAAAGATATATCCTTGTCAGCTACTATTGTCGTTGACGTTGTCACAGTTTGTGTCATATTTGGTGGTAATGTTATATAATATAATCTTATAGATAATATGTTTAAATTTCATTTTTTCTTAAAAAATCATATCTACTCTTTTATTGTGAACATTCGGATAAGTATATTGATGAACAAGATTAGTAATGGCTGTCATCACCTCTCTATTTACGGTTTTATCTGGCTCAATAATCATTTGGTTTTCCCAATCATTCCACGAATGGATAAAGACGAGATTGTCTATGTTATTGGGATTTGGTTTTTCCATAATGTTCTCAAACTGTGCTTTCAATGCACAATAAATACTATTTATTGTGCGGTTAATACATATCATTTTGCGTCTGACTTTAGGATTTGCCGAATTATCATACCCAACAAATAATTCTCTGAAATAAACACGATGTATCTGATTTTGATTAATCAATGCATGAAATAGTCGGGAATAGTCCAGTGTAATAAATCGCCTGTTGTCTTGACAATATGATGGATATGTATTATGTAGGTATAATGGATTATTTTCTGTCACCCGTTGAGCTGGTCGATTTGCTTCTATCTTATTATTAATAAGATCAACAAAAAAAATGGATCCCAAACCACTATTTGCAGCCATTTGATTCCATTGTTCAACAAATGAATCAGTTTTGGCCATGGAATTAATGAGGAAGACAGGTTGTTGATTGACCCTAATATAACGACGATCACGGAAAAACGGTAATAAATAATTAAAGTGTCCAATCCATCCATCTCTGTTACTAGAGATGGATTCTGTATTCCAAGAGAAACAAAAATCAATATTGATCATATCATTCATGAGTAGCAATTCGGCTGGTTCAGCCAGTATTTTTCTGCCAGATTCCCAATAGTGTTGAAAACAAAATCCAGTAATCCCACATCTATGAGCCAACACCGCTTGTCTCTTTAATGTATTAACATCATTTAAGTTGTAGTTATCTGGAGGCACTTTGATTTGATGCTCTCTATATAAAGGTTTCCATTGTTTAATGTTTTCCTCTGAATATGCTGGAACATAATAAGCAATTAATTTGATTTTGTATTTATCAATCAAACTACGTCCAGGTTCAAAAGTCAATAAATTTGATTCATAACCACATTTGATATAATGTTGGAGACATTCGTGATATGTTTTAGTCGTCAACCACGGCTGATATTTCTCATAATAATAAGCCCAGTCAAAAAATGTTAGGCAGTATTGACCTAATTGACCATTAGACTTAATCATGACATAATTTTCTAAATTATTGTATCCTTGAGTCCTAAAAATCAGTTCTTTTCCTTCACCGACAGGTTCATATTTAATCACGAAGTTATTCGGTACTAATCGAGTAAGTGATTCATTTAAGACTAGTGATGACCCATTGTTGAAATAGATGAACAATTTTTTCTCTTTTAACGGATAAGGATCACCCCACTGTTTACATGTATTAATCGACCATAAGTCTGTAGTAATATCTTTCCGTAGAATCTCACTGAGATCAATGGATTCCTTCTCAGATAGGCCATAATTAACTTTGGTAATGATATGACTGCCTGGATCATATCCAATTGAATTACTGGATAATAAATCAACTTTATTGACAGCGACCGTTTGAAAACCCATATATCCGATGATATATCCATAAATTCTTTCCCATGAATGCATATATGTGGGTTTATTATTGAGTAGATACCCAAGTTCACACTTGTCATATTCTTGTTTGAAAATGAGACCGCTCTGCTTGATAAATTGTTGCAACACCGACCATCTGACCCAAAAAATTGTTCCTGCTACAAAGGAACAATTATCACCCATTTTAAGACCTAATTGTTGACATAAATTACTTATTAATGGATCATTGATATTATCTGGACGATGTATCCATTGTGTGGTTCCACTAATCATTCCAATTTGTTTATTTTTACTGAATGTCTCACACACCAGTCTAACTTGGTCAGAACTCCCGGCAATATTATCCAACAGCGCTTTACGCCAATCTTCTTTTTTCTTAGTATGGAGTTTGAAGATATAATCATATTGTTTCGGACTATTATAAATTCTTTCTAATTGTAACAAAAAAGCACCTGTGTCGCAACCCCGAGTCGTTTGAATAAAGATAGTATTTGGATACTGTTTTCTAATTAAGTTAATTGGGTCAGTTTTCTTCTGATATGTCACGTATAAATCAATATTATAACCGCATTTGTACACATTGTGAATATAATCTGCGAATTGTGTCCACATATTACTATAACCAAAATGAAAACAAATGGCAATATTAATCATATTATCGACCAAAAAACACATGTCGTTAACATTGATGGTATACTCTGTGAATGTGTCAATCTCTTTATTCCCAATCCCACGATCAGTTTTCAGAAAAATTGTTTCATATGGGTGTATAACACGACCCAATTCATTTTTCGCCCACAGGATATCACCATGAATAGATTCAGAAAAATCTCGTGAATGATAATCAATCGATTGGTACTCCGGAATCAGACAATTAATGGACCATCCTCGTTGTAAAACCAACGTGCTCATATTGATCTCCTGATGAGTAATAACCTCATACTTAGTAGTGTAGGCTTTATCCCATAAGTGGGTCGACAATAAATATTGTACACACTCATGGTCTGTTACGAAACAATATGACTGAACATGTGGGAGATATTGTGAAACTTTCAGAGCATCCATTGGAGGTTGAATATTAATTGTTGGTCCCACTAATTTCGTTTTAGGATTATTTTTTAACAAGTCAATAAATGGCTGATACCATTTAAAATATAAAGATGTGTACGGAGGCGTATATGGGCCACGAACACTGGAATTAACGAATATATAATAATCATAATTTTTCTTGAGGGAAATCAAACCAATATAATATCCCTGAAAATCATATCCGACATTGTCTCTTTGGATAACTTTAATATTGTACTCTTTGGGGAAATTAACGGTGTGTTGTCCATTGATTACAAAACAATAGTCAATTGATGGGGCTTTAATGTATCCTTTTTTCAAAAAATACATCAAATTCATGCGATATCTTTCATTTTTCTCATAATATGAGTAAATGATACTTATGGATGGACTACTAGACATATATACTATATTATATATTATGAATTAAAAAATAATTTCCAGTATTCTATTATTTAATAGACATCTTTAACTAGATATTAGAACAGCACTATTAACTGTCAATATTTTTGTCTGAAATATTTTGTGTGGATAATAATAATGGAAACAACAGTCCATAACGAAATAACTCCCAGCTGTACACATATCCTTCGAAACTTATTGGGTGATATCCCTGAGTATGTAACTTCAATTCATTCAAATGTTTGTAATAATAATCAACATGATCATGACACCATTCCAGTGGTTACACCATATGATGTGGATCACTGCGTTGACATTCCGGAACGTTCGAAAACACCGATACCGTTTGATTCTTTTTTTGATATAGGTGAACCATCTGACCCAATTCCTATACCTATCAAGAAAATTTCGTTTAATTCATCATTTAATTCACCGGTCTGTTCACCAATCTATTCACCAACCTATTCGCCTTTTCGTTCACCTTTTCATTCGCCTGTCCGTTCACCCTTCCGTTCGCATTTATATTTGACGTTTCATTCGCCATTACATCCGATACTTAATTCACAATTTGAGACATCAGATTCTCAAAATGTTCTTCCGATGATCCCGCCTGCCAAATTAATTAAAACCAGTTAATATTATGACAATTTGGCTTTATAATATCTGGCAATCATCTGAGATATGTGTTTGCAAATTGATTAAATTAACAATAGATTGACCAATTATCTGTGAAATATCCAATGAATATCCACCTGCAATCAACATCAAAATTGGTACCTTAAATTGTGTAGCCAACTCAAATACATATCGATCTCGTTGAATGATATACTTTGTTGAGATATTCAATCCACCAAATGGATCACCTTGTAGAATATCATAACCTGCGTTATAAATAATTAAATCTGGATGAGACTCTTCAATGGCTATCGGTAAATACGTCGTCAAAATTTGTAGGTATGTGACATCATCAATATCAGAATTTATCGGATGATTATAATCAATTCTGCCTCTCAAGAGGAGATCCTCCTGAAACATACATGGATATTTAGATTGATGATACACATCAAAAATCACCACATTTGGGTCATAAAAAAAAATTTCAGCGTAACCGTTACCTTGGTGGGCATCCAAATCAACAATCAATACTTTGACATTTGGTTGGTGTTGCCGTAATTTTTTTACAGCGATACCAATATCAGAGTAGAGACAAAATCCACCACCACTATCAGATTTAGCATGATGATATCCACCAGAGAGATTAATAGCCCAACCGTATTGGATTGCTATTTGACAACCAATAATAGTTCCACCAGTACCCAATAATTGTGACTTAATCACGGTATTATTAAGGGTACGTGCAGATAATGAGGTGAAACAATTGATCTCAAATATTTGAGCCAAGATTTCAGGTTGTCGCACCTGTTGAAGATAATGATCTGTATGAACCATTAGTAAATCTTTTTGTGTTGCAGGAATGGGTGTAATAAATTGATGATGATCGATGTGATGTTCTTGTAAATAATCCACTATTTTTTGGTACCTGTGTGTATCAATGGTCATCGGTATGACCATCAATAACATTGACGCTCCAAATAAATCGTCAATGTCAATATTATAATCTGGATGATAAATAATGGGAAGTGTACACATAACTTCAACGGTGATTTCCTTATAATAAGGACAATAATTTTATGTATATAATCAATTTTACTGATATTTGGTCTATTAACCGAACCATGCTCAGGTTTGAGACAAATGATATCAATTACTTTTCATATCCAAACAATTTGAAATCTAATTCAAAATATTGATAGATCATTTCTTTGGTTTCATCAGTATAATACGTTGAATAATGGTCATGAACTGAGTCATTTTTCTTAATAATTGATCTTTTGATCATAAATTTATCCAACAAAAATTGTATATCGTGATCAAAGTTTTCGAATCGCCCCACAAAATCAACCATCATTTTCATTTGGTCGTCATAAATATATTTGTATTGCGGCAAAATGTCATATTTACCACTCACAATTCCCCGACAGAAATCACTGAATGATACATTTGTTGTGTCGAACAATTTCTCTGGCATCTTGCAAAAATAATAATATGAACAGATTCGATCGTAGGGATTTCGAATAATTGCAAACTTAAAATAACTATTAAATTCTACTGGACAATATTTAAGCAGTTGATCGGCAGTTGCATGATTTAAGTATGACACGTTTTCCAATGGATGACCAATTTCTTTGTGGTATGGATTTTCACCATATAATAATGATAATCTACTATTCATATCGTCATTATAACACGCCTTCATCGTATTCGTATCAGCTAACATGTCAGCGATCGAAATACCACCTGTTTTTGGAATATGGATAAAAATTGTTTTAATTTGATGGAAAATTGGCATTATATAATAATAAGAGAAATAAGTTGAGATAAACGCGCCTCGGTTAAAAAGGATAAATTATCTATAACATTTATTTTATATCATAGATGAATCTTCCAGTCGGTGTTTCTTCAATACAATGGGCTGATTTCAATCCAAGTACACAAGATAACAACCCATCATTACAAGATACATTGACATTGCCTAAAGAAAAAATCAATCTACATGAAAAATTAACACAAATTATGGAGAAATTCAATATTGAAGGAGATATTGACAAAATATCTCCTTCAACTAATGTGGGACTCATTAGTGAGATTAATCAACAAATCCAATGGATGAAAAAGGAAATCAATGAGTCACCAAAATTAGCCTTTGATTTGAAACAATTGGAGAAAAATTATGGTCATGTAATCCGGATTATCAAGTCCGGATATTTACCTGATCGTCTCAAAAACGTGCCTGTTGGTGCCAAAAGTATCGCGGCCAACACAAATCCAAAGGATGATCTGCTTCGCGGCATCAGGACAGAATATGCCAATGATGTTACAGTGGCACAAATTCTTAGGTTCCGGGCAGCAACCAATGCGGATACACGCAATAATGATAATCGGGATGTCTATGATAATTTCAATAAATTGATCAATGAACGATCCTTGGGGATTAACTCGACACATGAGAATACTGATGTTAAATTACCTACACCTAACACTATTCAGATTCCGACCTTTGGTATTGTTTCCAAAACTCAATTACTATCAATTATCAAACAATTAGAAGATATCTACGGGTTTGTCAACAATCATATGAAATGGAAACAATATATGGAATATATTCAACAAACAATCAAAAAGAGTTTTCAAGATTATTGTGAAATTTCTACGAAACACAAAAATTTGCTGGAAATTAAGTCACTAGTTGATCAATGGGCACAATCATATGATAAATTAACCACTTTTGTCAAAACCTCAAAAATTATCTCTCAAGATCAACAACTGGTGATTCTTGAGATGTTATCTAAGAAAAATGAAACAGATCAGATCTTTACTGCTGATTTATTACATAATTTAGACATTGATCAAATCACCGAACGGATGAATCAAGCTTCGAGTGTATTTAAGACACATTATAAGATGATCAATGACTTTATTCAGCCAATAATTAAACCCAATGTGTGCAAAATTTGCCTAACTGAAACATGTGATCGATTCATTGACAGTTGCGGTCACACATTATGTAACACTTGTGCACAACGATTATTAAATAATGAAGCACAATCATTTGCAATCAATATTGAACATAGTATGTGTCCTTATTGTAATAAGGATTTCACCAAAGATAATGTGAAACCGATTTATTGGTAGTCCTACCAACAAAAAACCACATTGTATGAATGATGATGACCTCTATAGATCTTATGTGTTAAAAATGTGTTGTTTGGCAATATATTAATCAATTGTGGTAAATTATAATTTATGGGTAATTTAAGGACGAGTAATGATGCCATTTCGTTAGTGATAATATCGAAACAGAGATCAATAATGTTAATATTTGACAGATATAGATCTAAACATGGTGTTTTTTTGTAATCTGCCCCGCCCCACGGTGGATCCAGAAAAATTACGTCCTGTCGTAAATTTTTATAAACAGATAAATAGTCACAACAATAAACATTATCGATTGGCATGTGATAAGTTTTGAGATTATTCTTCAACATATTGCAGGTTTCCATATCAATTTCAACAGCATTAATTTTTTTAAAACCTCCACTCAAATGAAAACTAATGGTATTCCCACCACAGTTAGATGTACTATCAGTCACTATTGGTAGTTTATCATATGCGGTCTCAATGATGGGATTTGTACCATTATAAAAATTGAGAATCGTTCGTGTAATAAAATTGGATTCACGCCATGGTGTAGTACTATATGTACTAACATGGGTCATTTGTAACTGGTTAAGGTCAACTGATTCAGATGTCTGAAAATAATATCGTATATCAAAACTTTTTTTGGATATCGGCATCTTTGACTGATCCATAATATATCTGTCTATGTATTAGTGATATGTATTAGTGATATGTATTAATTGTTGATTTTGAACAACAATCGCCGATTTCGCGCATCAATTTTAACAAATAGATTTCCGCAGATCATAGATTATAGCTCATAGATCAGATATCTGATCTATGAGCTATAAATTGGAACAATTCAAAATGTACTATGTATAATGTATCACCAACAGTATATGGGACACCATTTAATTTAAAATGAACAAAAATTGAAAATTACTCGAAATTCATCATTCTTCATAAAAGAACACATGTCAGCATCTCATCTATTAAAGTTCAATTCCAAATCTAAAGTGCACATAAATACAACTCAAATCATTCTGGATGTCAAGGTGTTTTTTCAAATGGGTGTTTCTCCAAAAACACACCCATTGTGATTTATTATGGAGACAAATTAACTGATCAACAAGTATATATATATATATCAATAATCCAGAAGACTATTATCAAATCTCTGATTACTTACGTGGTACAGCCAATGGATTTGTTATTAACGGTGACAAAAAATTAACAATCCAAATATTCAAGATGTTTATGTCAATGATATAGCCTCGATTACTTGTCCAAAAAGTGAACTAACTGGAGAAATTTTGAAGAATTATGCACGAACTATTCGCCTTTGTAATCTAAAAGTTATCGACACTATCGATTATCCAGTTTATGTGACGACGCGTAGAGTAAAGAAGGATGAAGAACTGTATGTTCATTATGGTATTGGTTATTGGCTATCACATATCAAATGCACACCAGAAGAGATCAGCGACTTGAATGAACAATATGATTTTAGTAACTTCTACTCCTAATCATCGATCTTGATTTTCCTCAATCCATTCAATAATTTTATGGATAATGTGTTCATTTATCTCAAATGACACATTAGTTGTCTCTGTGATTGTCATAATTATTGGATGATATAAACACAATCCACATGGATCTGAACAATTCATACTACAACAATCACCTCCTTCATCAAAACCATCTTCTGGTAGAACTCTATGATCATTTGATTCAGTATTGATATTTTCAGACAATAAACGATGTTGGGTAGGATTCAATTGAGCATAACAAGTTATTTCACACTGTCTCTCTGAGATAAGAAGAGTAATGCGATACATTGCTACAATAAATTAATGTAGTGAATCATATAAACCATACAGTAAAACAACATTCAAATTTTAAGTTATAGATCGAGACGTTTGTTTCAATAAACTAATATAAAAAGAAACATTATACCTGAGAAATGCTTATCCATCGCAGTGAATGGTTCAAAAATTATGAATCAAACAGAAAATGAATGGATCCAACATCCAACCGTTCCAGAAAAACATCAAACCGGTCAATTTATAACACCAACTATTGCGAAATTACGTAAAGTAATACCTAAACCATCTGACAACAAATTGCCAGAATTCATCATTTATGTAAGGGATTGTCACGGCTATGATGACAAATATTTTGACACATCTTCACTCCAATTAATGGATTATCCAACTAATAAACCTGTTATGTTTCAAGTTGCATCAAATTTCAATTGTCAAGAAAATGGTGCACCAATGATCAATTTAAAAACAAGCAATTATTTGACACATTTAATGAGTGATTCGACACAAGGCCCATCGGCTTCATGTGGTGCCATTATTCGTCTAATGTATCATTTATCAAACACAATTAATTTACTCAATCAAACAGTTTATGGATCACATGTAATCGAAGGTAAATTATATGCACCCAAACATATCGTTGATTTAGATATCGAAAGTGTTCAAATTGGTCTACATACTGATGTTTCCGCAAATTTTGATCGTAGTAGTTTGGGACCAAAATGTATGTATTATGAAACAGGTAAAATCATTGATCAGGTGTTTACATCAACACTAATATATCCAACAGACTATCACCAAGAATTGACACACCAATTCTTGTTATTTGGGTACATATCTCGCAGCACTTTATCGACAAACAGAGATATTGGTTCTAACACTGGTTGGCGGAGGTGCATTTCGAAACCCTTATGAAATAATCATTAATTCGTTGGTTGAAGCTCATTTACACTTGGGACACGTTAAACAAGTCATCTTACCATTATATGATAGTGATAATTCACCAGAATCATTAATTGAATTATTAAATTGCATCATTATCTGTCACATTTGATTAAAATCATCAAATATTAATGACAAAAGTAAATTCGTCTATATTTATATAAACATTCACATGTTTATATTTATATAACATATAGTTCACATGCAACAACCTGTCAATAAAACAGTTATGACTTTCCCTGATTATAATAAAGTGTATTCACAGACAGTGATCCCCAAAAATATTCAGGATCATTCCTTCCCACAAGCACAGAATGTGGTCTTTGATGACACTGCGAATAATGTCAAGGAAGATATTATTATTGTTGACAGTCGATATCGTAATTGGGATACCGAAACACAGAGTAACTATACCTATTACTTGGGTCAACAATTGGAATATGTACAATCATTTGAATTGGCTGATGGTTATGTGATTAGTTCTACTTATGTGATCAATAATGACAATAATTCACTGACTTTCGTGGAAAAATCTGACGGTATTACGATAGAGATTCCCATTGGGATTTACAATATCTCACAGTTATGTGATCGAATTGCCACATTAATGACTGATAAATCAAATCATAACTATACATATTCGTGTCATGTTGACACTTTACTCGATAAAATAGTGATCTGTTCCCTCAATCATCATGAGAAATTTGATCTGCTATGGTCGGATGGAACCGAAATATTAGAAGATGGTGGTACCATTGATACATTAGTAATCGATCCAGTGACACACAAAAAAACACAAAGTAAAGTGCAAGCGGGACGCACACGTCGTTCATACAGACACAACTCAGTCGGGAAAATCCTGGGATTTCTACCAATTGATATGATTGGTGGTCATTCATACACAGGCCAACAAGTGTATAATTTGTACCCTGATGAATATGTCGCCATTCATGTCACAACTGAAAACAATGATGATTGTAAAAATATTGTGTCGCACGTTTCAGCTATAGGCAATAATGGTGCCTTTGCCATTCTTGAACTATCCCAAAGTGCTGCTAGACCACAAGGAACAGCAAATCGCCAATATACTCCAGCGAGACGTTTCACTCGGTTTTTTAATCCTCCAATTAAATTTTCCAAATTAAAAATCGAAATTAAGAAACCTGATGGTAGTTATTATGATTTTCATGGAATGGACCACTACTTATTCTTTCTGGTCCAACGTGTGTATAATCGTAAAGTATTAGGGACTGTCAACCACTTATTTTAAACTGGATCCTATAACAAAGTTAGTATAATAATTGGGATATCATTTAATTATCATTCTCATCTGGCTGATGAGGTTCATAGTCAATTGTATAATCACCTGAGAATGTGACTATGCATTGCACACCTTCAACCAAGATGATTTGATCCTGGACTGGAGATCCATATGCTTCTTTCCAATACGGACCATATTGGCTGTATTTGTCCGCATCACGTTGACTTCCCTCACCAAAATCTGCTGGATCATCGACTGGTTGATAGTTGATCGTGTAATCACCTGAAAAAGTGACACGCTATTGATCCCCATCAACGGTGATCATTTGATTCGCCTCTGGATTCCCATATGCTTTTTCCAATACGGACCGGCTTGTCCATATTGGATCACGTCATGACTCCTCGCTTCCCCGAAAGTGATTGGAAAAACCATCTGTTTTGGAATGAAAAATAACGAGTCACCAATATTAACATTCAAATTTTTACTTCACTGACAAAATAAAATTGATGTTATATTTTCAACATTTGACTGATACACGAATCAAATGGGTCACGGTTATTTGGCAGTGGTTGGTTATGGATTTATTGTTGACAAAGAAATATTTATACTTGCAATTAAATTCCTGATGAAGGATCTGCATCAATCTCACCAAATGTGATGAAGAGAATTGTGATGGCGCGAATTGTCGAAAATATATGCGAGAAATTACGACCATATTTGAAGAAAGATTTCCGACACTACAATATTTTACAGAGGAAATTTACTGGGAAGAGTGTGATAATGTTTTCGTTTGTCTCAAAAACAACCATGTTCTGGTTGATACACGTGGTGCGTGTGGACAGTATTCTGCGATCAATCTGGGTAACATCTCTGTAGCTGAACGAAAAAAACGTGATGATTTCCGAACATTTATGGAAGATGTTACCAGTAATTTAGGCACATATGTATATTGGTAAATCAAATTTACCAATATATTATATATTAATGTATAATTAACACCACAAATGTCTGATCATCAGTATGGCGTTGATCTATATACCCACTGCTCAGGATAATGTTATTGATATACAGCGAGTCAAAGAAATCCGCCGACAATACGACGTGGATCAGAACGACCATATGGCTGGTTGTGGAATTTTTTGTCTTAATGATCAGTTTGACCATTCAGTATGGTCTGGAAGGTGCTATAATATTTCGGTTAATCACACTCAACTATTTGAGTGTTTACACCATTTACCACCAAAATGATTATTGATAGGATCACATATCTTCCCAATTTAAAGTCCAATGCTTGGATTCAAACCGATGATTTGCCAGCTAAATATTATGATTCAGAAGATGATGAACCTCGCCTACGGCAGGTCTATATACCAGATAGGCTGCCATACCAAGCAAGTCAGCACAACGAAAAGATTGATGTTGAGACACAAACTGATTCATCAGTTGATGATACAATTGAAGATAGTGAGTGTGGTACCAGTTCAAATCAAGATAAATATGACACCGAATATAGTTTGGAAATGTGGGAATATTATCGGCATGATTCAGTTGTTTACCAAAATCCTCTGATGAAACAAGATGATGATAAGAGTGAAATCAAACAAGTATTAACACCATTTGAAATGGAAATTGTGACATTCTGTCGCTCATTTGAGCCCAACCTTAATCAATATCTATTAACAGGAGATGGTGTATCAATATGACGAGACAATTGATTTATCATCCAAACTTAGTTTGGATGATAAATTTTGCACAATAAACAACTTAAAATTATCATATTATATATATGTATATATAATAAAACATGTCTTTTTCTCAAGCAGACCAAGATACATTTGTGTTGAAAGTTTTGGATTATAAAACTAATGGATTGTTCTTGGAAATCGGATCCAATGACCCCATTTACATCAATAATACATATATTTTAGAAACCAAGTTCAATTGGAAAGGTATCATGATTGAATGCGATCCCAGCTTTTTAGTCAAATATGAGAAAGATCGGCCACATTCACAGTATTGTATGAAAGATGCAACGACAATTGATTATAAACAACTATTGGCGCCGTATCCCAATAATTTTGATTATTTACAAATTGATCTCGAGGTTACTAATCGCTCAACATTAGCTTGTTTGACCAAATTAGATCGTGAAATCTTCGACACTTATCGATTTGGTGTTGTAACATTTGAACATGATATTTATCGTGGCGACTATTTTGACACCAGAAACACATCCAGAGAAATTTTCTTGCGAAGAGGATATCGTTTAGTATTTCCAGATGTTAAGCATGACGGTTCGCCATTCGAGGACTGGTATATTCATCCAGAATTAGTCAAAAAACCCATACAGGAGTCATTAATTGGTTTGAATCATCGAGAAATAATCAAATTAATTGACAGCAACTAATCCTATAAATTTGGTATTTAATCCTATAAATTTGGTATTTAATCCTATAAATTTGGTATTTAATCCTATAAATTTGGTATTTAATCTGTAACTTCAATTTATTCAAGGCAACTCGTACAGTACACGAAAGGTTGATTAATCAATCAACCGTAAATGAAACACAATAGATTAACAATCTATCACAATGGGTATGGGAAGTGCTGTCGAACTTGGTTACGGAGTGTTAGTCGGGATACGTGACCTCAAGAACATTGTGGACATCCTGTGCGAAATCTTAGCAACTAAGATTGCTGATCTGGGTGACGCCAGTGCTGTCGCTGCCAGCAGCGACGATATCATTGACCAATTAATTGAACAATGGGAAAACCACGAAGGTGATCTTTATTATTTAAATCAACATCTAAAGACATTAGTTGAAGACACTGATCTTGTAATACGATCAGATGAGGATAACACAATCTTTATCGGTTACAAGTTAAGTGATTGGAGTCATGAGGTGTACGAATATGGATCACATTACTTCACAATCGACAAAAAACTTTTGAGAAGTGGTCATCGTGTGCTGTTCAAGACGATGAACGTCTCATGAAAAATTTAGAGATCTTAGTGAATGATGAATCACACATGCCCCCCCAAAATATCACATCTATTTGAGTGTTTTTGTATAAAAGCTCTTCCTAATGATTTTCTTTGTATCTGCCAAATAAAAACATCAAAAATATATATACTCATTCAAAGGTCCGGTTAAAGGGTATTCTGTTTCTTCCGTTATATTAAATCCGAAATAAAATACTGGAATCGCATTCCATGTAATGAAACCGTGTGCAACTTTTGGGAATAATCGTTCGATATATTGTTGTTGATTTTCGTGTGAAATCTCACTGAAACAATAATTACTGACTAAAAATAGACCATTATTGGTGATATCATCACCAAACTGGCACGCATCGTGAAACAATTGTGGAATTTTAGTTTCATAATGTGACAAATATTGTCTTTGTAATTCGACGATAGTTGGAAGATCAACAAGGTGATAATTTGTTATCTCGACACCATATATTTCAGAAAAATAATCCAATGCTAAGTATAATCCGCCATAACCGCACCCAATCTCGACAATCTCTGTGGATGTTAATGATGAATTTTTGATATGAGATAATATTAAGTGTGCATGGAGTATATACCTGAAATTAGTTGGCGATGTCTTAATAAATCCATAATCATATTTTACACCTCCACCTACCCTATCATTCAGGAGACAATAACCAATAATTTGCTGTTCGGTCACAGGTGTTTTTTGATAAATGGTAATCAAATATTCAAGACCTTTGATGAAATCCACATGTTCCAATACATACGTAACATTAATATTCTCTTTAAATTGATCTAATTTTCGTTCAGTCGTTATATCTTTGATGTAGTCACAAAAAGCATCATAAATATGATCTGTTGCCATTATAATTATAATTATAATATTATGTTACTTTTATATATAGTGCAATGATTGTCATTTAATCTCTGTGTGACATTCATTACATTAAATTTATGACCTGAATGTAATGTAATGTAATGTAATGTAATGTAATGTAATGTAATGTAATGTAATGTAATGTAATGTAATGTAATGTAATGTAATGTAATGTAATGTAATGTAATAGATATATCTATTGTGTCACAACTTTAGCTGAAACCACAATATAAAATTTGATTGGAAATAATGTAAATATACATATAAATATTCACATGGAGATAATATCTGCATTTATAAACCCATAGTTATGCCGAACACTAAAGGAGGGAAAAGTTATAAAAGAAGTAAACATGTGGTTGAAACTGCAGTTGACCACAAAAAGATTCCACGAGCAAGTGAAAAAGATGATAAAAAGACACCATCACAGGTAAAACCCAATCATGATATTAATGTTTATCCCAACACGAAGTACGCTACATTAGTTAAATTTCGTGGAGGAAATATGACAGAAGTTCATGATGTGGATGGTAATTCTTATATTGCTGTGATTCCTGGTTCCATGAGAAAACGTGTATTTGTTAATCCAGGTGACATTCTTCTGATTCAATGCAGAACCCAAATGACTATGACTGATAAATATGACATTATTTATAAATATTCACCTCAAGAAATCAAATATTTACAATCAATCCATGTGTTGAAGTTTACGACAGACAACGAAGAAACCGATAATATATGTTTTACAAACGAAACAGTTGTGAAAGATAATGACACCGTCAAGGATAGCGATAGCGATAGCGATAGCGATAGCGGTGAAAAAGCTCCGCCCCCTGCCGCACTATTACCTGCAGGTAATAAGAAGCTTGACCGAGATAAACGACATATTGTCACGTTAGATGATTTGTAAATTTATAAACACATGGTACGGATCATTATTAATTTTATTAAACATTACAATATTTAATAAAATTATGTGCATATACACCAATCTATCTACTTAGATAAGGTTTTCATTTGGTTACAGATATCTATTAATTCATCAATACTCTTTGAAGTGCGGTCAATTAAGATTTTAATTTGATTGGAATCGTTTACATCATCAGGTATAGGATCCTCATCATGATATCTCAAATACTTACAACCATCCAATGACTTCTTGACTCATTGATGTAGTAGTTGACTCAAATAAAAATATGAATGGATTCAGTGTATGGTTAATTTCCTTAAAACAAGATAAAGTTGGAATATTCCCATAATAATGTTCATATAATCTCTTTATGTTTGACATATTATTGTCATGTGTTGTTAAAACATTATCAATACTTTGGCGCAAAGCCGGTGTCAGCATCGGATACTGTACTGATAAAACAAGTGTGACATTGTAATGTCTACCATTGAACATGAGTTCTTTTAAACTATTTGACCGCAATATATCTTCATCAATTATCATCTAAAATGATGAGAGATGAATGTGTTTTATCTTTTCTGATATGAGCAAGAATCTTATTTAAATCATCAGGCATATATACTGTTTTTGTGATACCATTATATTCTTCACCTTGCCGAGAGATCACATAGATATGGTCAACCACATATTGTAGCTGCCGATAGATCTCATAAATAATAAAACTGGTCTTACCACAACATCTTTTACATATGATCAAAGTTTTTTTGTTAAAATATGTGTTGTTGTCTGCGATTATTTTAGGCAGTTGATATTGTTGCGTAAATGAAGAGTGACAGCAGTCATCTTCCTCATTTAAGTGCGTATGGTGGCCCATTTGTATATATACAAATTATTTTAAGTACTTTAATAGAAATAATGCCCAAAATCTGGTGTAATTGCCAAATTATGCAGATTAAATAGTTGAGTTGGGAGATATCGATTGTGGTTTGGACATAAGGTGTTACGTTTGCCCATATATATATGGGAGATGCTGCTTTGACCCGATGTTTTCTCCCTTTGGCAAGATGAGCTAATGATGGCATATTAATCATAAATTGTTGAGCATTATCCACATAGTAAAATAGGTATCATACAAAATGACAGCCCAATCATAAATTTGATGGTAATATGCCGATTCAACAAGATCAAATAATGACTCAATATTTGCAATGTGTTTTTCGTGAATTTTACCCAAAATTTTAATTTCAAGCTATTTTGATCAATCAGTGTGTGGGGATTTTTAGTGATAACAACAACAAAATTACGTCAAGTGTGAAATTATCCACAATTTGTGTATAATCACCAGCCAATATGGGTAATAAAAACTGTTCAATTTGCACGCATTGGTTCAAACACATCAACATAATTGCTTTTAACTGGTAACAATCATAATTACGTACAAGTAGTGTGTCATTATTAGTATTTAAACTAATTTGTCGATCCAATTGTACCAATGATTCACTGATATCACCTATCGACAGGTACGCTTTTACAAACAATAGATACCATTGATGTTTCTTTGCATAGATATCAAAATTATTGTCATTCTCACTACTTTTTAATATATTTTGAATAACACGATTATATGCTGCTAATTTTGTGCGGAATCAGTGACGATTAATCCCATATTAAAATAAATGTTATTAGTATTTGGGGAAAGATGTGGTTGAGTTAATCCCCTATTAAGGACACGACGACGCTTTATTTACTTGACCAAGATTTGAATACAAATGTGCTAATATGATATAAATTTGATCATAGCTATTTTCGTACTGTAGCGTGGTCTCTAATGATTTAATTGCATCATGATACATTCCGAGATATGATTGACAAATAACCATTATAATAATAAATTTGCCATTCATGTGAATCTAATTTGCTGGCTCTAATGAAGAAATGAATTCCTATTAATAAGTAATTTTCCTATGGGTTATAGGTATCAAACGTGTCACCATTAAATGCGCACCCCTAAATTAGTCAGTAACACTGGATTATTGGAGCATATATTCAATGCATTTTAAATTTTTTTGGATAATAACCATTGACACTTCTTCAAATATGTACATCCTTGGTTGTATAGTTTCTTATATTGTCTCAAACTAAACCAACATCTTAGATCTGATTCAGTAAAGATATGATCAGGGTTCATTGTCTCCTTATTTTGAGTTTTTCCAGGAAAACCCTAATAATTTCGTCAGGTTTACATTGTTCAATAAATTTATGTTGATTTTCACTCATGGAATTGGAATGACCTTGATTTGCACTCAAATGCTGAGCTGCCGCCGATCCAACATCCTTTTCATTGGACACAATCAAACTGATCCCTATTTTTGGTAATTTTGGCATTTTCTCGTTCATGACCGCCCATCGTGTCCAGGAGAATAAGTGGAACATTAATGGCGGCCGCTTCTGTGGGTGACAAACCAGCTGTCTTAGTGATGTAAAAATTAGAAATTTTAATATAATTAAAAAGCGTGTCCTGTTTGATCAATCCCTCCAATTTCAAGGACATATCATTGGTCTTCTGATATTGTTGTAATTTAGTTAAAGCTGACTGATTACATCCTGTAATGACAACAAGTTGTACGTTCTTAATATGTCGTGATAATGACTCAACTAACGCTATAAAATTACACACACCTGCAGCGCCACAAGCGACAGTTATTATTGGTATGTTCTCTGTGAAATTAAGGGATGCTCACAATTTATTCTTAGTCTCTTTTGACAAAACTGTGAATGCCAATGGATTAATGGGTATACCTGAAACTGATATTTTGGATACCATATCTGGATTGCCAGATAACCAATCCTTTTTGGACACATTCCACCCAACAAATGTATGATCAATCTTTCGGGCAACTAATGGCATATAAATTTTGTAGTAATCTGTGAAGATCCAAGTAGTAATTATTTTTGCATTAATGCGACCAGTAGTTTTCATTTGACCAAATATGTGGGCTAAATCCCAATGTGTTGCTATCAATACGTCAGGATTTTGTTTTTTAATATATAATTCAAGCGATTCATCATATGGTGGATAATAATCCAATAGATCCCTGACTTGCGAGTGAGATTTAAACCAAAATCATATCCTGCTGGTTCATGGATAATCCATGATAGATATCTATCAATATTTTCCTTGTAATGTGTCTTAGAATAAAGACTAAACTGTGCCGCATTGGTAATAATGATATTCGCATTAGGATCTTTCTCTAATAACATGTTTTTGAGCGTTTGACTCGCTTGTTCATGTCCGCCGCCCACAGGCACATAGAAAATGAGATATTTGTTTGAACCAGACATTTAATGAATTACATGATATTCATAAAACCTGAATTGTCTGTTCAATTTTATTTGGACGTGTATTCATCCAAAATAACCAATTCTTCCAGAGTCACAAACATCATTAACAGGGTGAGTTAGAAGCACACTCAATGTTATTATATTATGAATTTAAATATAAATGCATATTTAAATTCATAACATTATACTAATGCAACCATCACTCCATGTCAAGAAAAGAAACACTGAATTTGATGTGACAACTGATTATGCTATCCAATGGTTCGACAATAATCTCAATAAAGGACTGTGGGAAGAATTAACTTTTGATCTTCTGGATTATTATCAAAACAAAGATCTGATATATGTTGATGTTGGTGCATGGATCGGGCCAACTGTGTTATATGCACAAAACAAATACAAACAAATATTATGTTTTGAACCAGATCCAGTTGCCTTAGATATATTGAGGAAAAATATAGCTGTCAATAATTATGGCAATATCATAGTCATTGATAAAGCATTATCAGGAGTCAATGGTGCCTCTAAATTCGGAGGTAATGGTCCTTTGGGTAATAGCGAATCTTCATTATTAGTTAATAATGCAGAATACATGAAAACTCATAATGGTGATGTTATAGAGGTACAAACCATAACAATTGAAACATCCTTAAAACAAAATGACATCCATCCAGATAAGATTGCACTCATTAAAATGGATATAGAGGGGGGGGGAATATATTGTCATATTGGGGATGAAAGGGTTTTTGCGACAATATACCCCAGAATTATATATATCGTTGCATTTTGAATTTTTATTAACGTCACAAATCGAAGAAATATTGGACATCCTATTTTCTATTTATCATAGATGTATCATTTTTGATACAGATACTCCTACACCTGTATGTAAAAATGATATCATAACCCATAAATATACATCACTTATATTTACTTCAAAAACACTTGTAGATATGCCACTACACCATGTACGTAAAGATGCACATTTAATATGTTCAATGATTGATACTACACTTGACCCTAATATTGCAAAAGCCTTTTATATGTATATTAATCAGACAATTGATCCAAATTTTATTAACAAACTGAATTAGATATAAAATCACCACATGATGATTTTATATTCAATGATCTACTTATCATATGATAACGAAACCATGCACGATGGAATTGGTGCGCAAGCTCAAAGAATTTTAAGTATCTATTGGATTACCCAATTACATCATTGGTCTTATATACATTCACCCATCATTGTAGCTGAACACATATCAAATCCGGATGAATTAGTCGAGTTCAACCGACACATCCAGATACCTTCAGACCATGTCACATCAATTACAAAAACTATTCAAATGAAGCTGATTGATATAGAGACAATCAAAACACATCAGCATACCACAGATAATATTTTATTCAAAATTACATTTGCACATAATTATGTTGATAGTCACCCGCAAATGTTGACCAATATTTATCCACATAATTTTGAGTGGGTTCAAACCGTTATGAACTCACCAGTTATTATTGCACTTCATATTCGACGAGGTGATGTGTCACAAAAAGCAAATCGCACCCGATATGTACCTCTTTCATATTATTTGAGTTGTATCAAGCAATTATCAATTGTGTTAACACAAAATCACATCAAACATGAAATTCACATATATACTGAAGGAACAATTGAGAAGGAAATTTATGATCACAAAGATTTAGTTTTACATATCGATGGAAATCCAGTTGATACATTTATAGCCTTTGTTAATGCAGATATACTGTTCACTGGTTTCTCCTCTTTTTCATATACACCGGTCTTTCTGAGGAAAAAAGGATGCATATTATACACACCTTTCTGGCACCAATATCCAAAACAAGCAGTAAGAATCCATAATCCGCAAGACATTGTATTTCATCAAAGAAAAATTATTAACAGTTTAAAAAGCTGATAAATGGATTTCAATTAAAACTTAACTGTTAAATATTACATACGATATTATCAATTATATGTCGTATGTAATATCATATGAATTTTGAAGGGTTTAAACTTCAATTAATCGAACGAAGTGATTGGGACCTATGTGGGTGTATACGTATCTATCAAGTCATATTGACAAAGAAAAATTTAAGTTTGAGACACATCGCACATGAGTTTATGACATACTTACACCGTAACAAATGGTGGAAATTAGGAATTGTTGCTCATCAAGATTGGACCCATATCACGCAATGGATAGATATATGGAAATATTGTCAAGATATCATGGATGAACACTGGACACAAGACTTCAATGGTCCACTGAGGCGGGGTATTTTATACAAACACGAGGTAATTGATACTTCGGGTTATTGTAAGAAATTGGATGCAAAGAATCATGATATTTTGGCAATTGTCGAAGCTAAAAACAATCATCTTTATATGATATCTGGTGGGTGGATTGCTTAAAATACAGTTAGTTCTTGGATAATTGGTTCACTATCTGATTGATCTGCCCACACAAACGCTGTATGTCCTGGCTCAATATTTTCAAAATCACATGTATAACAACCACAGTAGAATCCATGTCCAACAAACTCTGGGTGAATCACGACAGTGGCCTTAATTGTCGGATTATTAATAAACCAAAACTCATAGGTATTGTCGGTGATTTTTGTCCAATAATTCCGATATAGTCACGTTTCAACTCAGGAAGCAAATATTTGGTAATATTGTTTTCATCGATTGTCACATCCACACGCCGGGGTGTTTCCCCTTTGAGTAACTGATCACAATAATCACCAAACGAGACCCCTCCACAAAAGATGGAAGCGTTTTCAATCCAACGATAAAGCTTGATTTGTGTGTCGACCGGAACAGTATTGTATAATACTTTGACAGTTGACTGAGTCTCCATCTAAAGAAGTAAAATATTCAGATAGAGATTGAGTTAACTGAGAATCAAATTTTATCCTCTGAAAGCACGTTACTTATATATCGAATTACCACGTGAATTTCCCAGTATATTTCAGGTATATTTGTTGCGCGTCATACATTCCAAAACGCGCAACTAATAATCCCTTTATTTCAGCAGACAATATTTTACGAATCATGGATTCGGCTTCTTCATAACGTTTTTTATAATCAATGTTTAGTTTTTTCAGAGTTTCAATGTCCTCTTCATTGCTCATTTTCAATATTTGGTTTATGTTACACTGATAGACATAATTTTAGTTCAATTTTTGGATTTTCAATTCACGTTCTCTAAAATGTTTGCAGTATATATAATGACAGACGTAGTATTTTATGTAAAAAACCCGGAGACTGGTCATGACATCAAAGTCGGTGATCCGACATATAATAAACTCAAGGATATTTATCCTTTGCAAAGTGCTGAGAAATTTGTCAAACCAGTACCCAAACAAAGACAACCATCCAAATCGCTTTCTGCTCAACGGATCAAACAAATGACCGAGATGCCAGTTTATCAAGCTAATATTGATGAAGCATCAAAACGTGTGGCACCGCCACACTTAGTCAAAAGAACAGCCACATACCAGAAAGACCAAGGCCGTGGTCGTCCGACACGCGGATGGGCACTTGATGCACCCAAGAAAGGTCGGGAAAGACACTTACTTAAAGAAAAATGTGGGGACAAATGTTTTTTATTACCTGACACTGAAGGTTTCCCAATTTGTCCCAAATGTGTTGAAGATCAATGTACTTGTGCTGTGGATTGTCGCGGTTTAATGGCTGCAAAAATTAGGGCACATCAGTACAAATATACCGACTTATATGATAGTATTGATCAACTATTGGAAACCAAATGCCGTGAATGATAGACATAATCTTAATGCCACGCATTAGCGCACCTATTGCTCATATTCATCAGGGATTGTTGGAAATTATGGTCCACGGTACTACCACTATTAATGTTTGTTTTAACCAAGTTCAGTAGTGTCAAACAATACGGACACGTCGATCGTTGTTGACCCAAGGAAATTAACTGATTACAATTAGGACATTGTGTTAGACCATCAATACCACACCAATTGTCACTAACTGATAATAATCCCTGGTATGCTTGCGAAAGATCTGACATTTTTATACAATATCGATCATATTTGGATTTTCCACAGTTAACGCAGGAAATGAATGATTATTTAGCTTCTTATGTAACACTTAACTTTAAATTTAAATTTAACTATACATTTGTATATTAATCCAGATGGAAGTGACACCATGTTTAGGTATAGGTGATCTATTGACTCTCAAAGCAATCGCCATGACAAATCATCTCGATATCGCTAAAATTAATTTGTCTCAATCATTAATAAAAGCATACCGCCACTACCCAGAACGGTTTACTCAATTTATCCAAAAATTCATTCGATTGTTATTTCCAATGGTTCAAATAGAGATTGTAACACGAGAACACCAACCGATCGCTTATCAACCGTACGTATATATTACCCCATACATATACAATCATGTAACGATACCAATCACTGACACACCACAGACACCATACATTGTGTTCCATACCAAAGTTAGATTAGATACCAATCAGGCTACATTTATGAGAAATGATTTGAAATTACTCGAGTCGGCGCTTGAATCATTCAAGACAGACAAAACAATCATTATCATGGGGGAGAGAGAGTGGTTGAAGAATGTCTTGAACAGCGAATATTTCACATTGTGTCAATTTATCCGACATTAATGATTCTACAAAAAACAATCATGTCATTGATTTATCGAAGGAAATATTATATTCTGGTAACCCCAATTTTGATGACTTCATTTATGATCTTAATGTCATACATCATGCGAACCTTAACGTAACCTTCGGAATTGGTGGACCTTTATGTTTGTGTCACGCATTTTCTGAACATAATTTGAGTTACACTGGTACTACTTGTGGTCACGACCATATACTATCCAAATTTCAAAATATTCACCAGGATATGAGGCCATTTATCCAAACATTATTGACATATTCTGATCAACAGGTTGAATTGATACAAAGATAATTTGTGTGACAGTGATAGCCATCAACAATCAATCACTAACTGATTCATACATTTTTGATAAGTCGAATTCTTTGATGACGAAAGATAAAACTCTCATATAATCACGCCCATCACATAATACATCGAATGGTTCATATCCACATTTATTCATAAAAACAGAGGCAATAATCATGTGAACCAAATAACAGAGTTCATATCTATCCTTTCTTTTGGTTTGTGAAATAATGTAATCCATCAAATTATCCACCATTAAACAGGAATAATATGGAAAATTATAACATCTCAATCTTGCCTTTGATGGATGATACTGTGTCACTGATATGTTGACTTCATATTTTTAGGAACGATGTAGTCAACTGACAGGATATTTAACAAGGTTTTGACACTTGGTCTCTTGTAAGATTCCCTAACAAATATCTGTTTCATAATGTTTTTTTCGGCAGGATGCCCACTAATTTGATCCATTTTAGTCATAATTCTGTCCAGTTGGCGATGTTGACCTTTTATGTAATCTAAGTATCCTTCACATTCATCACATGATTTAGCTTCTCTCTGTACATCATCAAACAAACATTGACCAGTCACCAATTCATATAAAATACACCCTAAACTCCATACATCCATACTTGTGTCTTTTATACACTTGGTGTTGTATGTTTCTGGTGCGATGTAAGCGTACGTACTGATCGCCTCACGATCATATATGGTATATGGTGTGGCAGGATTCATACGTATATGTTTGTTATTATTGACTATAAGTCGGTTAAAATTACCCATAATATATGAATGTGAAAAATCTATAATGGATACCTTCCCATTTCGGTCAAGCAAGACATTTTGGTTTGAGATCACAATGAACAATATTATGATCATGCAAGATTGATGCCTTTTTAAGAATCTCAACAAAAACTTCCAATGAATTATCACATTTTCCAACAGGTTCTCCAAGATATGGCATCACTATACCATATCTTGGTGGATCTTGAATAATATCAATAATTTTGGGAAATCCATCGATTCCGTTCAATAAATTAAGTATACATAACTCGGTCGTAAGATATGCAAAATCAGTACTATCTGTCAGTGAATCATTGATTAATGTGTATGTCTTTATCACTGTATCAGATTTAATCATAACATCCGACACACCACCGGAAATTTTGCGCAGTGATTTACCTCCATTTTTACGCATTTGTTCGCGTTTATAAAATAATGTGATTCGTATCAAATTTTTGTTTCAATTTTTCCTGTGTGATGAAAAATTTGATCAGTGTTCAGAAACATTATTTTAGAGGGTGTCCAGAAATACAACATTGGTAAAAAATTCAAAAGTGATTTACTATTCTTTCCAGTAAATCATTTTTGAGTCATATCTATCAATGTAGTATCTGATTATTTTAAAAATAAAGATTTTATTATGATCCATAGGTATTTTTATTTTCTATAAACTTGAAACACACCGAGTGACACCACATGAGATAATCTTTGGATGTTTACTTATGGACGAACAATTGATAACATGTGATACATAGTAATGCTAAATACAAATATGTCCGATATGAATCAACGGTCTTTGTGTATTTGATCATCAGTCCTCTAATATTACCATTCAATCGCTCAATTCGATTACGATATTGGTTGAGCATAGTCATTTCTTCGGTTGGTCGGTGATGACTCATCTTTGAGGGAGATCTTGTTCTTTTTGGTTTTGAGATGAGATGAGATGAGATGAGATGTATCTTATGTTTGTGCTCTATCTGGTCAATATATCTGCGGCCTGCATATCCTGAATCAGCCAAACAATTCAAACCAGTCAGATCTGTCATGGATACATCAATGGTCTCTGGTAAGATTTTAGCATCATGAATGTTAGCACCAACCACATGTACGGCATGAGTGACTAATTTTCGGTCACAGATCAAAGACACTTTGAGTCCTTTTCTTCCTCGATCAGTTGGGTTTCTTCCTAATCCTTGTGATCCGTCCATGGATTTCACGGCGAATGTATCAGTAATTACGAAATCATTCTTACCTAAGGTAGTATTTTCAACAATCAATTCTCTATACAGTTGTTCTAGTATTTGGTATTTAGCAATCAAATTAGAGGGTGTCCAGAAATACAACATTGGTAAAAAATTCAAAAGTGATTTACTATTCTTTCCAGTAATTCATTTTGAGTCATATCTATCAATATAGTATCTGATTATTTTAAAAATAAATATTTTATTATGATCCATAGGTATTTTTATATTTTCTATAAACTTGAAACACACCGTGTGACACCACATGAGATAATCTATGGATGTTTACTTATGGGCGAACAATTGATAACATGTGATACATAGTAATGCTAAATACAAATATGTCCAATATGAATCAACGGTCTTTGTGTATTTGATCATCAGTCCTCGAAACCCTCTAATATTACCATTCAATCGCTCAATTCGATTACGATATTGATTGAGCATAGTCATTTCTTCGGTTGGTCGGTGATGACTCATCTTTGAGGGAGATCTTGTTCTTTTTGCTTTTGAGATGAGATGTATCTTATGTTTGTGCTATATCTGCGGCCTGCAGATCCTGAATCAGCCAAACAATTCAAACCAGTCAGATCTGTCATGGATACATCAATGGTCTCTGGTCGGATTTTAGCATCATGAATGTTAGCACCAACCACATGTACTGCATGTGTGACTAAATTTTGGTCACAGACTATCCGTTGGTGTTCACCATCACATGAAAAAGAATGTCGATCTCGAATGCAAAAGCAGGATTATTGTTTCGTGTGTCGCCGATCACATCTGCTGACAGGCAGCATATTCCCTTACTGGTGTGGACGCAAGTCTTGTCAAAACAAACTCATCGACAAAATGAAGAATAATACATCATTTGCGAAAGCTTTAGGGTTTTAAAAAGGTACCATAAATCTCACCCCGATTGATAGTATGTTGTGCAAGTTGTTCCATAAAATTTCCTTTGTCGTCAATAATTGTGTCCAGTGCAAAAATGACAAAATAATACCGATGTGGGACACGGGGTAAATTTCGCCCAGGACAAGGGCCACCCCAACCAAATTTATCCCAACTATTGAAACCTTGAATCAACCGATCCCCATTGCTCAAAATAACATATTTATTTTCAATTGGTTTCAATATGGGTAGACTATTCCTGGTTGCAGGAATATATTTCAGGATCCAATGAATCCATACGGACCGATCTGGTAAATCGGGATCGTATGATAACAATGCATAACTTTTAGCATTAGGAACAGACACCCAAGTGAGTGATGGGGACCTATCGATGCCTCCATATCTTGAACACAATGATTGTTTGGGCATTGATTCACCATCTTTGAATTCGTTACTGGTCACAATGAGCTTATTCATGTATATATGTATATATGTATATATGTATATATGTATATATGTACACAAGATATATTCTAAAGTCTTTTACACAGAAATTACTTTGATAGTATGAAATTTGATTCATGTATCACCAATTAGATGATATTGGACATAAAATGACAATCCATTTGTTAGATGAGTATAGTTTCCATAATGTGATGGGCTTCTTAACACGTCACGATGCGGAAAATATGTTACTGGCCGTCAAAAACACAAATCCTATCATCAGAAAAATTGCCTCTGAACGACTGTTTACCTGTTCAATCAGGAAGGAACAGAAAAGTTAGATTATCAGTGGTACACACCACTCTGCTTCTCGAGGTCACACGAAGCTATCAAGAAACATTATGAGACACGTACTAACTCATATAATCCTGTGGATTGTTCTTGTTACGAACAAGATACTATAGCGAAACAATCGGTGTTTCGTCAAATGGAAAAAGGGATTAGTGGTGTCTATGATAATGGCACTCTTCGTGGTGGAGTGCGGTGGTCATATATGATCAATACACGCGGCACCGTCCTACACTTATTACTCGATGATCCAAACTGTCAAACCTTATATACTGTTCTATGGTCTGACCAACTCAATTCAGAAGGATATTTCATCGCTTGTCTCGAATCAAAAGAAGCAATTATCCACAAATTCCAGCCAATTGTTGGCAATGATGCTGCCCTTCAATTAGTTGAATCGGGCCACTGTATCGGACATTCATCTTGGTCTGATGAAAATATGAAAGTATTGTTGGCTACGAATTTATCGGAAGAACATATGAACCAGAAACTCTCAGTCAAGAAACAAAAGACTGGGCAACAACCTATTGGCTCAATCTGCTCGAATTCAAACGACTATGAACCAAAATACTCTTATTAGTCACCAATTTTAAAATTCTGTCAGATAGATATCTGAAGTTGGATCAATAGTTTGCGCTGATGTTGATGGTCAGACAATTGATAAATATGTTGATTCCATGACACCAGATCATAATCAGTCAATAATTGATTCGGGTCACGTCGATTATTTAAATTATTATTGATCAGATGATTGATACTTTTAAGATAACTATTTTGTAAATTATTGGCCAACTTTCGAGCAAAAAGATCTTTGGTTTCAGTGGTGAGTTGTTGATGTTCATTATGATAAGTGACTTTGGGTTGTTTTGGATGAATGGTGAAGCTCAATCCATGTTTTTGGTTGCCATAAATTTTCTCGATTAATTTACAATCACCTGCCAGATCGGACAGTGCACAATCCTTAATATATCCGATAGCTTGATTAAAATCTCCCATTCGATCTGTTAACATATCTAAATAATTATCATGACCCGTCACACAAATGATATTCAACGTTTGATTATTGGTAATATTTGTGGGTGATTTATTCGCTAATTCCCCAATGTTTTGTTGGAGTTCCAAATGTAATTTTTCTGTTTTCTCACTCTGTTCTTTTTGACCTGATTTGATTTCTTTGAGTTCAGCTCTTAATTCACTAATTTCTGAAATTAGTGCATGATATGTGGGATTAGGGGAATCCACACTCAAGTTTTCAATGGATATCATATGTATTTTCTCACAATGACCAATTAGTCTCCTTTTACAACTGAGATGTTGTCCACAAATCTGACAAACATATTGTTTTGTCATGGATGATATCATATTATATACACAAGATTATAAATATGAATTCACTTGACATTTTACTTGACATTTTACTTGACATGGACTTGACATTGTATGAATCAGTATCTATTTTCTAAAGACCATATTATCGTGTGGCATATGATTAATATAATTATTTATAAATAAAATATATATGCTCCCTCATTGTTAGCATTATGTCAATTATTATTATTTCAAAATCATAACTCAACTCATATGTAATTGTTAAATTATGACAAAACTCTCATAATTTAACAATTTTTAAATTAAAAATTTAACAATTTTAATTTACGTCAAAAAGACATATGTATTGCATCTGATAACACATATGTCTAAAATTTCATATCTTGGGTCTCATTTATGAATATTTCACAAAAATATTCGTCTTTTTATTAATATGATTCATAACAAATCATATCATAAATAATTTGTTATATTTATGAATCTAATATAAATTCATTAATGATCAGTATTATTTATTGTTAAATAATCACGTCATCTATATCAATCATTAATGATCAAAAAATAACACATAATTCGTGAATTTATATTTTATGATAACCATAAAAATCATAAATCATTATGACTTGGTATTATTGTGAACAGGTCAAAAATCAGTTATGATAACATTATTATTTCGATAATACTCTCAGAATCGTGAAAATCAAAGTAAATCGATCATGACATCCAAAATTCTCCCTTTCAAAAAATCATAAATTTGTGACTATTATTTTTTGATTATTGAAAGACCATTTACTGGGTCAAATTATTTCATTTTTTGAATTCATAAAATCAGTGTTTTTTAAAATTTTTCAAAAGTTTTTAAAAATTTTGAAAAAAAAATTATCCTAAAAAATTTTGGATTTTTAATTTTTACAAATTTTTGTCTTTGAGTTTTCATCCCAAAAATTTTAAAGTAAACTTATTCACAAAGGAAATTTTGAGTTTCCAATTTCGTTTTTGCGAAAAATGACTTTTCTCTTGAGCAATTTTATTGAATTTTTAAAAACCTAAGTTATGAAAAAATTTTATGATATTCATACTTTGTTCCGGTGAAATGCAAATCTCTAAATGACATATATTTGTATTGATCCAATTTTTTTGTAATGTTATTTTATAAATGAAGGGAGGGCGCAAATTGAACAAAGCAAAGTTAATTCATCCGATGAATGAATTTTATACTGGTGACGAACCCTATGAAACTGATCAATTTATACAAATTAAAGAGATTAACAAACCATATTACTTTAATGGGAAACAATATGGACCACAACGCCCATATGCCAAAATAATGCCTGTTGAAAATAACGTAGCATACGAGCAGGAATATCCATTAGATAGTCCGGATTACTGTGATCGTAACCCACTATATACTCTGAAAGCAGATCAAGATCTACGAATTATGACTTACGATGTTCATAATTGGGTTCGACAATGTAAACCTAATTTCGGGCGGAACATTGATCATGGGATTTTAATAAGATTCTCAATAATGAAATACTGACCTATAGTGGTACTATAGATAGTAATGGTACTATAGATAGTAATGGTACTATAGATAGTAATGGTACTATAGATAGTAATGGTACTATAGATAGTAATGGTACTATAGATAGTAATGGTACTATAGATAGTAATGGTACTACAGATAGTAATGGTACTATAGATAGTAATGGTACTATAGATAGTAATGGTACTATAGATAGTAATGGTACTATAGATAGTAATGGTACTATAGATAGTAATGGTACTATAGAAAGTACCATTAGCACAGATAATCACCACTTTGAATGGACGAAAGTATCCATTGGTACCATCGTTGGTGAAATTAGTACATTTCAGACATCGTGTCCTTGTGTTACAGTCGATATTTATTTGATGCGTGATGGCAAATGTGTGTATCACTACAATTCAGAAACCCTCCATGACATCAGTTGGACCATTCAATGGTATGACAAAAACACGCAGAAGTATTATTGTGCTGAGTTTGAATCGAATGTATTAATGGAAAATGATTTACGTGTCAAATTGTGCTCATTTGATTCCATTAATGAGATACATCCACACCAAACATCCGAATTAAAGATCTCAGATGATTGTGAAATGCTAGACAGTGACTAATTTATCAAAGTGTGAACCAATCATGCTATGGGGACAAGTTGAATCATTCATTGGATGATTCGTACATTTTTGACAGATCAAATTCTTTGATGACAAAAGATAAAACTCTCATGTAATCACGTCCCTCGCATAGTACATCAAATGGGTCATATCCACATTTATTCATAAAAACTGAAGCAATAATCATGTGGACTATATAACAGAGTTCGTACCTGTCTTTCTTTTTGGTTTGGGGACTTATATAGTCCATCAAATTATCCACCATCAAACAGGAATAATATGGAAAATCATAACATCTCAATCTCGCCCGGGATGGGTGATACTGTGCAACTGATATATTGGCACCATACTTTTTGGGGATATAATAACTGATTGATAAGTTATTTAACAAGTTTTTGACACTTGGTCTCTTGTAAAGATCCCTAACAAATATTTGTTTCATAATGTTTTTCTCGGCAGAATGTTCATTAATTTGATCTAATTTGGATAGAATGTTCTCCAATTGTCGATGTTGAATTTTTATGTAGTCTAAATATCCCTCGCATTCATCACATGGTTTGGATTCTCTCTGTACATCATCAAACAAGCATTTTCCTGTCACCAATTCATATAGTATACACCCTAAACTCCATACATCCATACTTGCATTTTTTATACACTTTGTGTTGTATGTTTCCGGTGCTGTGTAAGCATACGTGCTTATTGCCTCACGATCATATACAGTATATGATGCAATAGGATTCATACGTTTGTGTCCTTTATTATTATCCAAAAGACGGCCGAAATTACCCATAATATACGAATGAGAGAAATCTATAATGGACACTTTGCCGTTGCAATCAATCAAGACATTTTTCGGTTTGAGATCACAATGGACAATATTATGGTCATGCAAAATAACTACCTTTTTAAGGATCTCGACAAATACTTCCAGTGAATTAGTGCATTTTCCGACAGGTTCTCCAAGATATGGCATTACTATGCCGTATTTTGGTGGATCTTGAATAATGTCAATAATTTTAGGAAAACCATCGATTCCATCTAATAAGTTAAGTATACATAATTCGGTTGTGAGATATGCGAAATCTGTACTGTCCACCAGGGAATCATTGACTAATGTGTATGTTTTAATAACTGTATCATATTTAATCATAACATCCGATACACCACCTGAAATTTTGCGTAGTGATTTGTTTCCGTTTTTACGCATTTGTTTGCGGTTGTAAAATAATGTGATTCATATCAATTTTTTGTTTCAATTTTTTCTGTACTTGATGAAAATTTGATTATCTATCAAAAACAGAATTTTATTGTTCTCAAAATGGAGACAAATCGTGATATTTTCACATATTGTAAAAATATCCAACTTGATGAAATCCGTGTAACATTGGATACAATCGAGTCACTGTATCCACCACGTCAATCAGTTAAGCAAATGGAACTTATCGATTTAGTTAGCAAGTTAACTATACTGTCAACTGAACCAAGATGGGTCCACTGGTTTCGTAATATTCAATATATGTGTGAATTGATGACAGAATACCTATTGAGAGGTGCTGACTTAAATTATTGTTACATCGAAAATATGCGAAATGACTACGTATATTACGTTACACATAAGATTGAAACAATAATGGCATAACAATATAAAATGATATGAATTAATATGAATATTAATGAGCACAAAATTGGTCGTGACACACAACTTTGGATTCTTCAGTTGTTGCACAATCCGTCTAAAACAAATCATTCATTTTTATAATGAACGTAAAAAATTACCCATTGTGGATTCGTCTGCACAATGGGGAAAATACAAAGATAAAGATGGTGATGTCACACAACATTTTTTCAAAACACTCAGTATTCGTCACCCATCAAAACACAAGAAAATATCACTTGTGTCGTGTCAAACAGAGGAACAATTCAGTGATTATCAGTTCGTTAACTATGATGATGTAGCATTCTTTGTTCTAAAATATTTTAGTTTGTCAGATGATGTTCTGAAAATTAAACAACAGTTATTGAAAAAATATGCTATTGACGTCAAAAAAACCATAGCTGTTATCTATCGTGGAAATGATAAGTGTATTGAGACACAAATACCATCACATGAGGAAGTGATTGACAAATTGGTTTTGATGACACACCACTATCCACACCATAAAATTATCATCCAAAGTGATGAATCTGAATTATGTGATAAAATATCAGCTAAATTTCCTGACATTATTATCTTTAAAGAAGTGAAAATGATCACACACAGTGATCATACGAGTGTTCCGGACCATGTTAGTAAGGGTGAAAAAACACTACAAGCACAACAATTTTTGGCAATTTTGTCAATTATCAGTGAGTGTGACAAAATTATTTTAAATAGTGGTAATATTGCCTTATGGGTTTGTTTGTATCGGGGACACACTAAAGGTGTGTTACAATACCTCCAACCCATTCCAGTTATTTGGGGGGTTGTCAATCAAGACTATAAAAAATTTAGTAATCCGTGGATCGATCATGACATTGAATGACATTCACGTATCCACAGGTGTGTGTGTATGCGCCGACATAGACAATGTGGTTATTAAAAATAATTTGAGTTCTGGTGCCATCTCATGTTTACAATTTTTGTTATATTCCTCAATCATCGTATCATATTGTTGCTTGATTTTGTCACGTGATGCTTCATATTTAGTATCCACATCATTTTTAAATTTTTGGAAATTGAATTTCTCAAAGGGATTAAATGTCCGAGTCGGAGTCTCTGTCTCTTGCGAATTTGTCTTTTGTTCCATTTGATTTTTGAAATGAATTGATAATATCACATCCCGTAAATCAAATTTGGTAAAACTTAATTTATGAAATAATAAATGTATACATATATATATACATCAATGTCGAAGCGATCACAATACTTACCCAAAATAAAGGAGCAAAAAATGTGTTATGATACTATTAATTTAGAAGAGGAAGAGATTGAACAATTCCTGTCCACTAAAAATAATGTTATTTTGACTGACATTGAAGTCAAACAAGTGGGTTGTTCAACCCTTGATAATTTGAAGAGATTGTTAATTAATCCATCTCATGTCTATTATGAATGTATCGGTCAAGGTGGAGAGGTACCGATCGAGAATCCAATCATCAAAATTGATGTGGGATCAAATCAATATTATGTTCCCGCCACAGAATTAAGAAGTGCATTGAGAAACCAGACATGGAACTTTATGTCATTCGAAGAGACTGATCAAAAAACAGCGCCATTAATGTCAGTTACTGCGAGAATGGGCGAGACTTATGTGGGTGCTTGGCATTGTCAACCACACACACGAATGACGTTATCACATGTCTTAACCTTTAATTTAGATGGTGAAGTCCAAAATCATCAATCACCACAGGATAAACAACATGGCCAAGCACAACAACTCTCGGAAATGACACGTGCCATACAACAACAAGGACAACGACAAGAAAGACAACAACTGGAAAGGCAGACAATACAACAACACGAAAGACAAATGAGACAACAACAGGAAAGACAAATGAGACAACAACAGGAAAGACAAATGAGACAACAACAGGAAAGGCAACAACAAGAATGGCAGAGTGTACAACAACGAGAAATTCGACGCGGAAGGCAAGGTGCAGGTTATTTGGTACCAAATTGGATCGTTTTAAGACCAACTGTACCAACTGATAATGATACATTGATGTCCGTTTTGTACCAATTCGATGAATATATATACACCACGTACCAAGAGTATCAAGCAGTGGGTCTTTATATTGATGAAGATCACCAACCATTTATTCTATTATCCACATCACCTGAAGAATTTGAAACAGTATTTTCTGATCTCTCTCACGCTGATCTGAATTTTAATGGTCATCAAATGCGAGTTGAACGAATGAGAATTTACCCACAACCATTCGACGGACATAATGTGATCTTATTATATCCTAGTGTAAGAATGAGCTCAGCTGCTTTTATTCGTGATAATATGGCCGGCCTCAACAGTGGCAATATCTCCCAGTTACGAGATTTTTTGGAAGAAAATGGTTCGCTAGATAATGATGCATTTGATGATGAAACTGGACGATGTGTTCTACGTATTTATGATGTAAATGACAATCCATTGGAACCTCTTATGGAAAAATTATTAATCTCTCCGATCGGAGAGATTAATGGACGAGGTGAGTCATATGTTCTGGCACCAGTGTATGTTGAATAATTCATTAGATTTCAACCAAAAACAGTCATAATTCCAAAATGATCACTGGGACATAATGCCAATCTTTTGTTGATTCTCATCTGACGTGTGTCTTTTTTGTACACAAAAACATCAATCATTTCTGCGATTTGTTCATCTGTTAACTCGATCTGTTCAGTTCCCAATAATCCACTATCAATCGGTGTGAGACCTTTGGCTAAAATTCCATCATAACGAAATCTTTTTTCCAAAAACTTTGAATTATACCGTCGTGGATGTGTCCCTAATTTCTCCGGTCAAACGGCTGAGGTAATGATCAATGGATTGAATCACGATGCGGATCAATATGCAGACTATCTTGCCCATTCAATGCAACTGTCTGAACAAGTTGCACAGCTTCTCCGTCAAATCACTGGGTAGACGTACTATATACAATATATATACACTTTGAGTTTCGTAGATCATATCAGATAAGACCTATATTCTTGAAAAAATGAAAAATGATTTACAGACACCGATATAAAATAAAATAAATATAATATATATGGTAAATTTTCACTACAAAAAACAAATTGATGTGGATTACAATAATCCATCACCTGTATATATTAGAACTCTATTGGACCTGCTACGAAGATGTGGAGGAGTTATTGATTTGGTGTCATACTTAAAAATATATGGTAGTTATTACATCCAGATTGCTGGCAATAAATATGTGAGAATATGGAAAAATAATGACACCATATTTATGAGAGATTGTATCCATCATTTTTTAAGAGATGAAATAGATAAAAAATCACAACTCTATGGAATCAATCTTGAATTGCTCCAAAGTGTGTACTTTGATTTTCAAATCAAAGAAAATAATATCATAACGAATTTTATTAGGAAAATAGACGCCAATAACCCAACACAGCAATGATCTGGTCATTGACCTATCGACTTTTAGATCTTTAAACAACGGTTTTCACCTGACAGAGTGGACATCTCGTCGGAGCAGTTACAACTGTACTGTGCATATGAGCACAATGGAATTCAAATGATCCAAAATCTCGACAAAACTGACAATTGGCTAAGATCCATTGTCCAATACATTCAAGGTGAAAAACATGTCCACAACTATCTAATTGGTGGATTGGTTCACCAACCACATAATCCTTCAAGCAAATATGACATGTCAGTTTATCTCGGGTCATTGTCTGCCGAGTTACCTTCCGAACACCGACTCCAGAGAATGATGATGCCCACTGCTGATACAACCGGATGAATTGATCATCATATAACACATCACTCATTTTAATTTGCATCGATCCTCCTTGTAATAGGGAAACTGGTGTTGAGAATCCAACCGCCATTGGCACAGTGAAATTGCCATACCATGTATCATTGGCAACACTGATAGTGACTGAACATATATGAGTTAGCTCACAGGGTGTTAAATTTTGTTGAAGCACTCCACCCAATCTCAAGTGAATGAATTGGGTATCCAGTTGAATAATCTTGAATGTTTTCTCAAATCGTTCTGCCATTAGAACCCTATTGATATAATTGAACTGATTGGATCAGTGATGTTTAATCAATTTTTGTCCATTTACGCGATAATTCACTTTCCACAATTGTGAAAAATTGAAGAACAATCTGGTGTCTTAATCTGATACCAATTAAGTTGCAATGGATGATCAAACTAGTAAACTAACACGTCGCAAACATCTAACCGCATATTGGCTATTGATTTAGGACCACAACCATTTGGGCATGCCCAAATCAAAACACACCTTTCTGGTAAACCACATTTGGTAACACTTGATCATGTTCATACAACCTTATTGTATGTTGGTAAGAAGCCTGATAACCCTCACGAGAGTCAATATCATTCTCTCGAGGGAAAAGAGTGTGATGTGACCATTTCGAGTTTTGGGCGTTCTGACGATGCAATGGCACTCAAAATGATCAGATCTCATATAAGGATGAATAAAATACACACGTAAATGTACCGTCACACGCAACTGTACAACACGTGACAATGGCACTCAAAAAGGCATTAAATCTGTTGATTCTATCAAATGTTTTGAGAATGGAATGATTCCATTAAATGAGCCAATTGTGATCAAAGGTACAATTAAGAGATATATGTTTTAAATCAACCCTAAAAGTAAATTTCGCGGTCTGTGTTAACATTTGATCAAGGTAATCGAATGATTCAATATCATAATCCATATATGGCAATCCCAATTTTTCATAAACATTGAGTATATCTCGCATTTTGGTCTTACTTTGATCTCAAAAGAGTTAACAGCATATTGTCTCATTGCGCACATATTTTCAGCACAATGACACATTACAAGTAACTTAAGGAACGTGATAAATTTGTTGAATTCTTGAGCTGTCAGTACCCCCGGAAAATGTTTCTGTACAAATTGATCGACATCTTGCGGTCCTGAACACAAGATATTTGCGTAATATTGTCCAAGCTCTGCAATTGCCAGCTTGATCAAATGTTGTGCGTTTGCGACAAATGTACACATATAGATCCTAATTGCAATCAAATCCGCCCATTTCATCAAATGGTGATTTTCTCATAATGTGCACGAATAATCCTCCGTCTGACTTTAGCTTCATCTCTTCGTTCCATACGAAGACAATAATCCTTGTAGGATTCACACCCAATGTGATGTTGGCAAAATACCCACGACCGGTTAACTTAGACCAGGTGGATCCACAACGTTCGCTCGGATTCTTGACACCTTCACACTGAACCATATGATTGATGGTTGCTGTTAATTGTTTGAAAATCAAGATGGAACCCCAGATCATTTTCCGAGCGACCGTTGAGTGACAAAAATTGATTGAATAATGAAGATTTGGATTAGTAACAAATCCAAGTATGACAACAGCTCAGGAGACGTATTGTATTGTCTTTAGTGATTGTGATGAAAATATCGTAGCTGTCAATGGTGTATTTTCTTCTCTCCAAGAAGCCAAAGCACGCTTATTGACATTGTATGTCAATAATCATGGTAAGAAAGCAAGAACTCTTCACTCAGAAGAGTTGAGACTCAAAGCCTCAAGACTGTTCGAAAAGTCGCGAACACAAATGCATCCACTGGACCATTCAATTGGTAAATTGTCTTTCGGATGTGGAACATATTATATCCAAAAAGCCGTCGAAGATAATTGCCTGTAAGAGGAACATTAAATACTTTGCTATTACCTACTCTTGAAAAAAAGTTGATTTGTAATTAATCTTAAAGAAATAAGGATAATAATAAACATCAAACAAACAAATCTCTCGTACAATAATGTCAGCATTTACCGTGGAATCACTTATCCAGAAACCAGTCACTGAAATCCGTGAGTTTTTGGCCGCATTTTCGGCCGAACTACGTGACACACAGATCCCGAATACTTATCTGATTAAATTCAGTCAAGAAACTAAGGTTGGTCATCCTGAGATCAATCACCTCAGAGGACTGATTTTTAATGTTGCGACAAACCAAGTTTATTCGCTAACATATCCAGTACCACTCGAGTTCAAAGATCTCCCTTCGGATGAGCAAGAACTTCTTATCAAGGACCTATCTACGGGTGAGTACCATGTCCAGGAAGCTCTTGATGGAACTCTTTTACGGTTGTCTTATATTGATGAACAATTTGGTTGGTTGCTATCGACTAATGGTAAGGCAGATGCACGCGAAGCATTCTGGATGAATGGTTGTTCATTCGCTGAGCAATTTTGGTCAGCTCAACCAAAGGTCAATTTTGAGGAATTGGACAAAAACTATGTATATATGTTTCTGTTGTGTCATCCTCTGAATGTGATCGTGGTCAATCATAAGGATGCACACGTATATCACGTGACTACTTATGATCGCCGCACACTGAAGGAAGTAGAATGTGATCTGGGAATTGAACATCCTCGCAGTTTCCAATTGACCATCAATGATGTTGTGGCACAGATTCGCGATGCAAAAGACAAGCCGGTGGCTTCGGCTGGCTATATGGTGGTTATGAAGCCAGATGCTAATGGCATCGTTACTCGCTACCGTTTCGAGAACCATAATTACACTAAAGCTCGTGAACTCCGAGGCGATTCCAACAACACCTCTTTCCTCTTACTGAGCCTGATGCTTGACAAGGACCAGACTAAATTGGCAGAATTCCTCCAATATTATCCAATTTACTGCAAAAATGTCGAGATACTACATAAGCGTCTCATGGGACTCGTGAGCAAGTTTTATCGTGAATACGGAATTAGGTTCAAGGAGCACGCAGACATTTTTGTCCACCCAAGACACCACCGTTTCCTGTCTGAACTACATACCCATGTCTATCTGGGTCGGCTTAAGGGTATGAACAAAACCGTACAATACCAAGATATTATGGATTTCGTCAAAGCTCAACCAGTGGCTAAAGTTCTTTATTTGCTCAATTACATCTATGATCTATAAAACACATAGATTGACTTAGTATTTATATTACATATATATACCTTGTTTAAACTTTGTTTAAACAAGATCAGTCACAAAATTGAATTTAGTTGACAGAGATTGTGTGCAACATTTACCAAGAATATGGCATCATTGTGCCCCATTTGTGATCAAATATGTTGTTCATTGCTGAATTTGCGGTTTGTGAGACCACATTTTATCTTATGTTGTTCACTAGCACATGAAAAAGAATGTCAGTCTCGGATGCAAACACAAGATCACTGTTTCATTTGCCACCAATCACAGCTACTGACAGGTAGCATCTATCCTTACTGGTGTGGGCAAATTGTTGCCGAAACAAACTCATTGACAAAATAAAGAAAAATATCTCATTTAAGCGAAACTTAGGGCGTAAAAAAGGTCCCGCACAGCGCACCTCGATCGGTAGTATGTCTTGAAACCTGTTCCATAAAATTTCCTTTGTCATCAATAATTGTGTCCAGTGCAAAATGATGAAATAATAACGGTGTGGAACACGCGGTCAATTACGACCGGGACATGGACCACCCCAACCAAACTTAGACCAACTATTAAAACCTTGAATCAACCGATCTCCATTAGCCAAGAACACATATTTGCTATTAATTGGTCATAAGATGGGAAGACTGTGCCTGGTCACAGGTATGTATTTCAGGATCAAATGAATCCAGACAGACTGATCTGGCAAATCATGCTCATATGATAATAATGCATAACTTTTAGCATTCGGAACAGTTGCCCACATAAGTGATGGAGACCTCTCTATTCCTCCATATGTTGGACACAATGATTGTTTCGGCATTGATTCACCATCATTGAATTCATTACTCTTCACAATGAGCGTGTTCATGTATATATTTATATATATATGATATATATCATATATATTTGTCAACCAAAGTTAAAATGTGACAGATCAATAGTTATTTTACTTGACATAGTGACCCAGCGCATTTCGGGCACTTGCAGCAATTACTGCACAAGTTGATTTTCTGTAAATGATGAAAGGCTGTCGCTATTTCTAATTCCCTGACTATGTCAAGCAATGGTACAAATGGAGCATTTTTGTAGAATGGTGCATCCCAATAAAAATTGGGATTATTTTCAGACAGAGATCCTAAAATGTCGAGTAGTGCAAACACTCGATCATTATGTGCTCTTTTCTCATCCGGTGTAAATTGACTCTCAACGAGATTCTCCCAAAAATTGATCTCTTGTGTAAGAATGTCTATAATTTGACACTCAATGGACATTTGAGATAATATCTGTCTCAATCCAAAAATTCACGGGTCAATTTTGTCTCTTCTCATCATTTTAAGCAGCAATAACCATACATCAGAGTTGATTTAGATATGTAAAATTTGATTTTACATTCAAATCTTTCGTCGTCAATTTACAGATATCATGAACTATATCTCTCAAATTGACAAGATCCTTTCTCCTGAGAGTGATGAGTACGCTTCAGTCGCACGTGTGACACAATATTTAAACAGTTTGGGTACACTTCACCGACATATATTTGACGTCATGCGACAAATCAAGGCTCTCATACCTGAGCATATATTTAGTAAATATGCCCAAGAATACTTGTGGATTATCAATGATTGTTCATATCGAGCACCAGAAGCTTTTTTCGAATCTTGGAGAATGTTGCTAGATATATTAATTAAAATCAAACATGAACATCCAAGTGAATCATTTGTTGATGATATCAAAATGTTTTAATGTGCAAGAATCATCATAATATCAATGCTATTACCAGGTTTTAACAGATATCTTTGTATCAATACTTTCCTGGAAGACCAAGATAATTTGCTGTAAATATGTTGGCGAATAACACTGATTAATTCGATAATGTCGACCGGATCTCCAATACTATAAACACCTTCTGAATCAGGTACATCTAATAACGCGACAATACCACCAAGATTGTGTACTTTTAACTTGCGCCATTCTCGTTTGTACATAAACCAATAATCGTCAAATGTCATATTTGATAGATCATAACCATCAGTAATCTCGCACAAATTTTGTTTTATTGTCACTTTGGATTGAATCGTCGTTGGGTCGGGAGGATTTTGATTTTCAAGTGTTTCAATTTCGGTCGTTAATTGGTTTATTAATGTTATTACATTAATAATACAGCTTTAGCGATAATTAATCGAAACTTGTGCAAGTAGTGTAGCTACATGATAGCGATTGTTGATCACAACACACATCAATTCCCATTAAATATAACTATGGATATAAATCACAATATAATTTTACGCTTATATTGATTATCAATCAAAGTTATGTTGATATAGGTTAATTGATTCAAATACACATTCCGTTCATAGACAGGAAAATGACTGAATATGTGGATTTATACATATAAAATACATTGACTTAAGACAATATTTTCATGTTATGAAATTTTAATTTCTTAATTTTAATTTCTTAATTTTATTATATATAATTCAACAAATGGAAACTGTTATACGTGCTATTTTGCCATGGACTGCCGTATTGGGCTCAAATGAAGGGAAAAAAGAAAAAGAAGGGCAAGAAGGTGGTGCTAGTGGGAGTCCCTTGTTAAATTTGTTTGTCGGTATTGTCGCAATTGTGTTGGGAATCTATGCTGGATTCCTGTGCTGGACACATAATGATAAAGAAGATATGGGTGTCCGTGTGATTTATACCGGATTAGCTTTTGCTAATGCCATACCTTATCTCATCTATTACTTCTTCATTAGGTACGTCTTCAACCAACCCTTCAAATGCTGCTCTTAAACAAATAAAGACACATTTATCTTAACATCTATTTTTTTTCTAATCCACGCAGATTAGAACAAAATAAAACACTTTATGTTTTTATCTGGAACAACAAGTATATTGATATTGTACAGTCTTACTGCTCGGTCTCGTTAGTTTAACTCTTGATAAAACTTGGTTGTTATCACATTTAACATTATGACGATCCAAATAAATCATATTACCACCACCATCATCATTTGCTGGTGTCAATTTGTCAATACAATTGCCAAGTGATGGCACGGGCGCACATTCATATTTATATTGATATCGGCCGTCACCACTCCTGAGTAACCTCATTTTTGACAATCCAGAACCAGTATCACACTTAACATCATGACGATCCAAATAAACCAAATTACCCCCACCTTCATCATTCATTGAGGTTTCTTTCGCCGCCGCGGTTCCAATATCACTCGCAGATAGACAACTATATTTATATTGAATAGTTTCACCTGATGGTCGTTGCAAAACAAAACCATTTAACACCGAATTAGTACCACAATTCATCTCATGCCGATCTAAATAGACTGTATTACCCCTCCCCCAATCATTTGAAGCAGTTGTTTTATCTGTTGACGTAAATGCTGGGGGTGTTTGGGACACTGGGGTTGTTGGGGCTACCGGGGGTGCTGGAGTTGCTGGGGTTGTTTGGGTTGCTGGAGTTGCTGGAGTTGCTGGGGTTGTTTGGGTTGCTGGGGTTGTTTGGGTTGCTGGAGCTGCTGGGGTTGCTGGAGCTGCTGGGGTTGCTGGAGCTGGTGGAGTTACTGGAGCTGGTGGAGTTGCTGGAGTTACTGGAGCTGGTGGAGTTGCTGGAGCTGCTGGAGTTACTGGAGTCTCTGTTGCTGACTGTGTGGTTTTCTTAGTAGCTGCGTACACAACCACTCCAATCAAACACAATATAACCAAAACACACAATACTATAATGATAATCACGGGAATATTCATTTATATTATTACTAAACATAAAATTATCTTCCATCAAAAGACAATCTAAGTTGAGCTATAATAACGATGAATCACATCACCCCATGAGAAAATTTTATTTGGATAGTTAATTTCTCGCATCTCTTCCGGAGATCCGTAGGGTGCACATCGAACCCATTGTCCGAACGGATTTGTACTATCTATAATGGGATCCCCATTGTTCCCGGTCAGATAAACGTCTTGTTCACCGCGAGCTCTAAGTTGCCCCATTGTTGCCGCGGATGCACCTTGTGTTGATCCTCCATTACCACCTACTTGCTCCTGATCATAGAGATCTTGGTCGATATATGCTTTAGCTTTAAAAATACCGACTCTTTGCCGGTCAATGGGCTGACATTCAGTCACAGACTCCTTATTATATTCAATAGGTGGGAACATCGTATTTTGAAATCGATACCCATCCATTAACAATTGTTTGGGTTGGATTAACATATCAACCGGTCCTGCTCTAACCGAAATAGCATCACCACCCAGTTGAGAATGATGTGAAACACTTAAAAATACACAACATACAATAATGATTAATATTGGCAACCATATCATCTTTGTATTATGTTTAGAAAATCATATTCAAGAATCTTCTGGGTCATTTAAATAGAAATAATTATCTGGTAATTGTCTCTCTAATTGTTTTTCACCATATTGTTTTGTATAATAAGAGGGTGTCCAGAAATACGATCTTCATTAAAAAGATTAAAATAATTTGTATTTTATATTCTTGCTTAAAATCAGATTCAATGTTTGATTTTAAGAGATTATTTGATAGTTTCTCAAAATTATCCTCAACCAAATTCTATAAGGATACGTTTGATCACTTAAAATCTATCTTCATTCAGCGGATTTCAGATGTGATTGAACAGCACAAAAAAGCAACATGTGGTAGGAAAAGAACCATTGATTTGAAGCAAGTCCTCAATTGTATGTTTTTTTTGCTGATAATGGTATGAAGATGTCCTACATTAAAGACCAGTTCGGGATTGCAAAAAGCACATATTACTATTATTTTAATTTGATTGCTAAATACCAAATACTAGAACAACTGTATAGCGAATTGATTGTTGAAATACTACCTTAGGTAAGAATGATTTCGTAATTACTGATACATTCACTGTGAAATCCATGGACGGATCACAAGGATTAGGAAGAAAAGGACTCAAAGTGTCTTTGATTTGTGACCAAAATTTAGTCACTCATGCAGTACATGTGGTTGGTGCTAACATTCATGATGCTCAAATCTTACCAGAGACCATTGATATATCCATGACAGATCTGACTGGTTTGAATTGTTTGGCTGATTCAGGATCTGCAGACCGCAGATCTATTGACCAGATAGAGCACAAACATAAGATACATCTCTTCTCAAAACCAAAAAGAACAAGATCTCCCTCATAGATGAGTCATCACCGACCAACCGAAGAAATGACTATGCTCAATCAATATCGTAATCGAATTGAGCGATTGAATGGTAATATTAGAGGGTTTAGAGGACTGATGATCAAATACGCAAAGACCGTTGATTCATATCGGACATATTTGTATTTAGCATTACTATGTATCACATGTAATCAATTGTTCGTCCATAAGTAAACATCCACAGATTATCTCATGTGGTGTCACACTGTGTGTTTCAAGTTTATAGAAAATATAAAAATACCTATGGATCATAATAAAATATTTATTTTTTAAAATAATCAGATACTACATTGATAGATATGACTCAAAATGATTTACTGGAAAAAATAGTAAATCACTTTTGAATTTTTTTACCAATGTTGTATTTCTGGACACCCTCTTAGGTGTATCTCGTTAAAGATCATTGGGGGCATATCATATGTAGCTGTAAAAGTAATTGGATCCAAACCAAGGGTTATCGCATACTCTGGTGGAGTTGGACCATACCATTCCGGACAACCGCAAAATTGTCCACATCGTTCACAATAGACAGAAGGTGTCCAACCATTGTGGTTGATAACTCGAGTTTTATGATCACAATCAATACATTTCCAACCACATGTCTCTTCACAGATAAATTTGTCATGACACAACCGGCCAGATGATGTGTAATCACAACACGCAGGAACCCTTTTCAGATTGTTATACAAACCACAATCATCACACCGCTGTCGCTCTGCCATTGATAATCACATTTTCTTCAGATATCACAAAATACCATTCAATTTTTTTCCTTTGCTCTGGGTATACAAATATTCAGTGATTAAAAGTTGTTACAAATAAAACTTGTTACAAATAAAAGTTATACATATATATATATATATATATATACGATGGAAGAACAGAAAATAAAACAGAAAATGATGGAAAAATTTGACCATAAAGATGTCGTTAACACTGTCAAAAGATTGTGCCCCCCCAATCAATTGATTGATGATTTAACTCAGCATCCTATCATTATAAAAAACCCATATCTAGAGATTTATTTACGTCCATTATATTTCATTTTACTCCCTCCCGAAATGATTGAGCCATTAATTAGTCAATTGAGAGAAAAGGACGCGTTGTGTCAGTTTGTCGTGAGTGTTGTCGATCTTGATGATTCATTCCGGCAAAATTTCACTGACGTAGAAACATTAACTGATTTAATCAATCGAGTTCACGATGAATATTCAACCATTAGAAAATATTCTGTACTTCCATATCATCGAATGAATGTGAGTCGATATGTCGACTCAATTAATGGGAAGACATCTAACCCATACAAATGGGAAACAAAAAGTATGGCCCGGATTATTTCGACACTGGCCACATATCTCACTGAGACATATACACTTCATAATCTAGTGAGGCAAACTGATATTGATATATCAACCCTGAGTACTATAGAAATGCGGAGATTGAGCGGCTTAATTGATTATCGCCCATCATTAACTGCCCTCTTGTTAAAAAATATAAATGTGGATATTTTAAAAAGCACATATGGACCATTCGAAGTAAAAGTGCACTTGCTCAAAATTGCAGAAGATTTTGGTGTTAATACAAATCAAACACTCATCGCGATATTGAGTCAAATTTATGATATTGTATTGAATCAAAAAGTAACGACTGGTTTTGGGGAATTTACCAAACAATTAATAGAAAATTATGCGATATCCGAAATATTCTCACCCAACCCAACATTTGTTCGTGTACGTGACATCATTTTACGTAAATATGGTGATCATGTAATAAGTGCTTTTTTACAGGAACTTGAAGAAAAAATAGGTCAAGATGGGTACTATGAGGAGTGTTTCAGAAAAGATATGGTCTATGGTAAACTTATGGTGGGTGATACATGTAAGGATATAGATCAAATATGTCCAGCTACAGTACAAGGTGATGAGAATTTTACTCCAGGAGTGGCTTGTCCACCCGACGTCCAAAGTGGCGGAAATAAACATAGGCGGAAATATATGAAACATTAGATACACTTCCTGGCAATTTAGCCAAACACGTGAATTCAAAATTGATTGTTATTTATTCACTCAACTATATAATCACATTTATGTCACCACAATGGAGAATAAGACACAATTTGACATATTTTGGTCACTATTAACAAGCAAATTGCCAATAGCAGATCAAAAAGAAGCAGTCAGATCAATTATGGCGGATAGTTATCCGGAAACACCCTCACCAATAACAAGAAACATTGATGAAATATTGAGTGAGATTGTCGATAATGTTAAAAAAGAGACACAATGGACCAATAAGAGTCGGATTGTCGGTGAAGCATTTGAAAGATTATTTCTCACTCAATCTTGTCCTTCTTGTCACACAAAAGGACATTTGGAAAAATATATCGCCAATAAAAAATCAAAGGACGTTGTCTGTGGGCACTGTCAGAAACAATTTCAAGTTAAATCGTGCCAAAAGGCGACAGTCAGCACACCGTTAAGTTTAATTGGTGCCGAATACAAAACAACTCTCACATCAATCAAAGATGATGTGATCGATTATATCATCTATTTGTACTCGGTAAGTGGCTCACATTTTCACATTAATAATGTGTTACTAGTCAAGAATCACGACATATCTGATTCTTGTATAGTTCCTAGGAAACCATTGTCGGCGAAGGCCAAGAGAGCAGGATGGCAAGGATGTACCTTGAAATTTAACAAGTTCGAATCCATCAATTTCTGCTAAAAATTGGCTCAAGCAAAATACTTTGGACCGGAACAAAGTATGAATTGTGTGAATTTTTTCTGTTATATATATATATATAACACATGACATTCGTTTACCCATTAATTATTTTCAATATGACAGAACATCATATCTTCCTGAAAAGTCACAATCCCAAAAATAAACTCTCAATTGATCCATTGTCAACAGAAGTGGTGATTTTATCACCAGATACTGAAGAGTTCAAAGCCAAACTCAAGTGGCGTGACCAGGAATTTGCACATTTATGTGTGGATGTGTGTGATCAGTTTCTCAAAGTTGAGAATCACCATAACCATCTCATTGCGTCAGTTATGACCATTCCCCTCAATACATTGAATAATTTTTCATTAAAAGCTAAATTGAGTCTACCGATGGATGACTCTTTTGAATTGCCAATCATCCTTGTCTCTGAAAAACGCGAGGAATGGAAAGCTAAGTTCGATGTTGTAGCTTAAAAATCTGGCAGACCTAAACTACCTGTGATAGTATATAAAAAAGTAATGATATTAGACTATTATTGATGTTATTGGTTCCAACGGTCGTCAAAAATAGTCCGATTGATGGATTGGGTTTATATGCAGCACAAAAAATTAGTAAAGGAACTCCAGTTTGGAGTCTCTCTGAGATTGATTGGAAAATTACTGATGATATGTTGAAACAATTTCCTGAAAAATCGTGCTGACCTACTGAAATGGTCATACCATAAGGGAAATTATTATGTTTTATGCCAAGATGGTGCCAAATTTATGAACCATTGTGATCACCCCAACTGTGATGATTGGAGTGATCCGATCAATACGATTGATGCAGGTGAAGAATTAACATGTGATTACAGTAAATTTTATATCAATACTGATGGATCTCCTTGGCACGGATTTGAGTAAGATTCAGATGACAAGAATTAATTGAGCCATCTGATTACGCATGTCAAGACATTCACTTTCAGTCAAAATGGCGTAAGTATGATCATACACTTGCATTGGGAATGTGTACGGTGATTGACCATAAAACAGTGGAGGTTGAACACTAAATTCGGTTCTCTGAAGATAAGCCCATCCTCCTTTCTGATGAGTGATTTCACCATCATTATACAGATGATATATAATATTACCATTTGGTGATTCAGTTGGGATTACCAAACCAGTAAGTGATGTACCATAATGTGAAAAATGCAGATCATTGACTTCTTTGTTAAGTGTCGTTGTCATGGATTACTGAGCCATATGTATTCCAAGATTGTCGTCCGGAATCAAATTTTTATCCAGACAAGTATACGTTGTCCAGATAAGTATACGTCATAACATTAACAGAATAAATTTGATTTATTCTCAGTTTTTATTTGGACAAAATTATCCAAATGGGTAATAATTATTCGTTCGAAATCGAACAACAGGAACAATTTGTTCATAAAAAAGTTGACCAATTTAGAACAGTACTGCCAAAGACGACGCCGAAACGTCAAATCGAAGGAAAATTAAGGCAAATGTATCATCATAGTGATATGCACTATGAAAATAGAGATTCATACATTTCTGACCATATTTGGCTAAAAGCCAAACGCGAGCTACATATCAAATAGATCCAAAAATTCAAAATTGATTTTGTGGATCTGACAGTTTACTTATCATTTCAAGTAAACTGTCAAGTAAATTGTTAAATAAAATGGTATCGATAACAAGCAGTTGTCCTGGTGGACCCACAGAATCACAAACTATTGGCCAATACACAAATCACACACATTGTAGAATTTGTGGCGACATAGTGTCCCATGTTAATGTAGGACAGAGCTTATACATTTGTCCCAATTTCACAGAAAATCCCGAATATATGTATGCACATTTTGATCCACCAATGAACCATTCTCTCACTCACCTCGTGAGAGATGTGTCAATTTATTATGGGTTGCTACTCCATATAATGATGTTCAATCAGAAAACATATCTTTTTGAAAATTATTACATGCCTGCCCCCAAATTATTCTTTTCAGCGAAAGATATCCATCCCGATGGGCAATTGCCCATCGGACATCAGGCTTTAACAGCTGCAATCAAAGCATCTCATAAAACACTTTTAAAGGCAATATAATGTCAGATATCAAAGCTTTAATGAAATAAATTCTCAAACACGTCCAAAATCATCCTCATAACGAACGATATCATCTTCACCAAAATATGTACCAGTTTGAATCTCGATGATAACTAAAGGTTGAGTACCATCATTAATCAGTCGATGTTTATCTTTGAGATCGACAAAAATAGTTACATTTGGTTTCAATGTTACGAATTGATCATTGATTTGTGCTAATCCTTGTCCTGACAGGCAAATCCAGTGTTCTGTTCTAAGATTATGTGATTGTAAACTCAGTCTCATATTGGGATTGACATTAATTCGTTTTAGTTTAAAATTATCAGCTTCTTTAATGACCTCATAATAACCCCAGGGTCTGTGTCCAATTTCCATTATATCAGTTCACCTCTATATATATTTATGTATATTAATCTTACCAATCAATAATTACGCCAATAAATGCATATAATTGGTCTATTGTTGGTTCACTTTCCTTGAGTTTCGCCCATTTGTCACATCGGTCAACATCCATTAATATAAGGATATTCTCCTTATATTTATCCCACAATTGGTCAATAACTGCTACTAAATCTGTGTCATCCATATTCATCTGTTGATTTAGTTCAGTTAGGAAAACCCATTTCCAAGATGATGTTTCTTGAATTTGTGTCTTTAGATAATCCAAGGCACCCTGTGTCGATTTTTTCCCCAATTGAGAGACATAGACATACATCACGGCAATTTGTGTCAAATCTGGGTCAGTATATCTAACAAAATCCACCAATAAATTATGATTGACTTCAGTTTGTGTGTCTTTATTAACCAATTCAATCTGTGTTGCTTTTGTTTGAGTTTCTTTATCAACCATTTCACTTTGTGTTGCGGTTTTAGTTGCACATTCATCAATCTTTTCATCATGTGTTGCGGTTTTAGTTACACATTCATCAATCTTTTTATCATCTTGTTTGTCAATAGGAAATAGTATCATATCATAAAGGTGTTTGATCAATTGTTTAAAACAAGTATCAATGATACTTGTCGCATTTTTACCCAAATATTCAAACAAATATTGGGTTGATTGATTGTGCTCAAGCAAATACTTGACAAATAATGGAAGATATATATAAAAATTCGTATTGGTTGTTATTTCAACACTGGGTAATCTTTTATCATTGACAAAGATACTGAGCCACAAAAAGTCTGCTTCGGTTAATGTATGATTGATTATATCAATTAATCGCTCAAGAGGTGGCTCTGGGACATATTCATATGCATCTGGACAACCAATTTCATATAACCATTTGGCATATGTATAATCTCCTAATTTAACAGCTCTTCGGAAATCCTGTGCTATGGGATGATAGCCTTTTTCATATAAATATTGTTGAATGTGATATGTGTCACATTTGTTTCTAAAACTGAAAGAATGATAGACCCGTCCAGGCACATTTTCCTCTAACCACTGGTAAACATCCAATGAATCTTCTTTAATTGCTTCTACTGAAGCAGTCCAATCAATAGGACAGTCATTATCGACAAGATATTGCAAAATATCCATCAATCCATTTTTTGTTGCCATGCAAGCTGCCTTATTAGTGACACAGTCTGCAACTGTACCATATTGTTTAACCGCTGTATCGATACATTTCTTGAACATTGTCAAATTGACACCTGCGGCCTCATCACAGATTGCTGGTGTTATTTGAAGTAATTTGGCTCGTTCAGCTAAAGCATACAATTCTGGATCATTTTCACGCAAAATCAAAGTCGTTATATGATGTGCCTTGTCATATGGTACACTACATAATTGATACATTCTTTTGGCTTCAACAACATTTCCATAACGAAGAACAACAATAATTTCACTGGGTTTAATCTTATGCATAAATTAGATATACTCAGTGTATTCTGACAATTTTTAGATATATTCAATAACGGATCTACTGTTTTTTGGATCAGTTGATTTTTGAATTTTCAATGTCAGGTACGGGCTCTTTTAGATCTATGCTTTTTGGATTTTCACTGACATGTTCTGCTACTTTTAGATTTTCGTCGACAGATTCAGCTAATTCCGGTACTGTGTCAATCTTAATACTCTGTAATAATATATTGGCTTCTTCAGCATTTGTTTTACTTTCGCGAAAACAATATGATGCAAATTGTAAACAAGCTAAACTGATCGTTGATGTACTACCCGCAGAAAATCCCAATGATAAATTCGAGTAATATCCTGACGCAAAACTCAAAATACCACTAGCAGCAATCAATACCTTAGAAGCCGTTTCGAATATGTGTCCAGCTATTTTCCACCGACGTCGGGAACCCAGTGAAGATTGGATGTCACGATAATATGTCGGTTCAATTAATTCTGCGATTATTCGTTGTTTGACACAATCTCTGACGTTCTCATTAAATGGATGTGTGTTTGTGTTCATGGTTCCATATGAAGAGGAAGGCTCGAGAGGTGTATTTTCCATGTGTATATTACATGACAACATTTAGGTGAAAATTATCTTAATATAAGTATATATAATTGAAATGGTAGTCGGAATATCTTTTTGATGAATTGTGAATTGACCTGGGGTTTTCATCATGATGAAAACTGCAATAACCATTCAACCGAATTGGTTGAGCAGACATTAAAGTTATTGTTGGTCCAACCGAATTATCCGACCAGATCAATGATCTAATGCTTATGTGAGCATCGACCGATAATGTCGATAATGCAACGCTATTGCCCTGTGGCCAACAGTAATATGTTGGTTAAACGCTTGGATTCTAGGTAATAGATTACCCTGTGCGCTACTGAAAATGTAGTAAACCGGTGTCTATTATAGTGAATAAATTAGCGGAATTTTTAGAGAAATATGATGACACTCAACCATACCACGATCCTATTATTCTTTGACATGACATCTCGTTGACAATCATTTCGAAATAAAGGTAACACCAAAATATTTAAATTTGATTTGAATGATAATTATGAATATTTAGTTATTCAATTATATATTCACAATGGGAGAGATAACATTTGAGAATGCTTCTGATTTTGTTGACCTATTAGATGCAGAAGACCCAGATGTCTGGTCAGATGACTATTGTTATGTTTGTCTGAGACGGATTCCACTCAATCCCACAAATATTTGTACTAATTATAATTATTCTTCTCACTATTGGTACACAGGTGTTGCTTGTGAAACTGTCACGAATACTACCATCCTGATCAACAACTCGTTGATCACACAGAAAAGATACATCAACTGAAACAAAAACGTTTTGGTCATGTTAGATACTGTCTTCAACGTTTCTATCTTCCTGAAGAAATTATCCAATATATTGTCAAATTGGATGATAATGTGGTGAACGCAGGTGATTGTTTGAATTGATACATAGATAATCAAAATTGAATTTTCAAATTGGTCATAGATACCCTGTTTATAATTAGGGAATGCCTAACTGGTGTGAAAATACTACAATTTTTCATCATGATGACACAAACAAAATTCGTCAATTTATCGAGGCATATAATGCTAATCAATTAATGCAGACATTTGTTCCAGAACCCATAGATGATGATACTGTTTCCGATGGGGGTTTACCTTCATGGTACTCATGGCGAATGGACAATTGGGGCACAAAATGGGAAATTATGGCAGAGAACCCATTGGATGATCTTGAATTGTATCCTGAAGGAACAGTCGATGTAACCATCTCATTCTCCTCAGCTTGGTCACCTCCTATCACATTTTATGATCATCTGATCAATTTGGGTTTCACAGTTAAATCTTATTATTATGAACCAAGTATGATGTTCTGTGGAATTTATGAAAACGGAAATGATCAGACATATAATATTGAAGGTGATGCATCATGGGTCATCGATAATATTCCATCTGAACTTGACGAAATGATGCACATTTCTGAACAAATGGGCGAGTTTGAAGAAGATGAGGATGAGGATGAGGATGAGGATGAGGATGAGGATGAGGACGAAAAAAACAAAAACGAAACACAGAATGAATGAAGAAAACTACAATGGTATGTCAAAAATTGAATTAAATTACAGTTCATATACTCAAATAACTCCAGACATGGAATGCTATTATATCGAAGGAAACGTTTATGGTTTTAGGGTTAATGGAAATACATTTGTGCGGAGATCTGAACTTGACACTCTACTCAACCAAATACATACAGTCAAATTCGTAGACGAATTTGACTTATTTATCGTCATCAGTGCGAGTCAAACATATCACGATCCATATGTACCACGGCCAGAAATTCGTGAACTTCAACGAGGATCCTAGTTGTCTCTCAATGACCAAGAAATTGTTGATATCAATAAACTCAGGGAGATTTATGGTGATTCACTTGAAGAACCACATTGGTATTCTATCTCATATCTATCTTGAATTAGATTTAATTTTGTGGTATCTAAAGATGGTTGAGCATTTTGCGTTGGTAAATCAGGTCAGGTCAGGTCAGATAAATTATAAATGTGATGATTCCAAGTCATCAGATCATAGTCATCCAGAAACTGATTTGGATCCTTATGTTGATCTAAATTCCGCCGAATTAAGTGATTAATACCTTTTAAATAACTATTTTGCAGATTATTTGCCAATTTGCGTCCAAAAAGTTCTTTGTGTTCAGTAATTGAATTTATGTCTTCACCATAATAAGTGATATGAGTATGTTTTCGATCTTGTGTGAAACTCATCTTGTCTTCCTGATTGGTATAAATTTTTTCAATTAGCTTACAATCACCGTTGATGTCTGATAAAGCACATTCATTGATATAATCAATGACTGAATCAAAATTACCCATTCGATCAGTTAACATATCCAAATAGTTATCATGATTTGGTCATACAGATGACATTGAAATCATTAGTAATATTTGTGGGTCCTTTTTCACTCAATTCATGACTGATTTGTTTGATTTCAGACTTGAGTTGTTCATCTCTTTCCTTCAATTCAGATTTGAGTGTACTAATTTCAGACATAAGTGCCTGATACATAGGATCTATCGGCAACTGTTGTGTTGGATGTTGATGAACTTTTTCGATATGTCTCTTCAGATTATCATTACGTGTGAAAGAATTATTACAGATTGTGCACACATATTGATTTTTCTTTTCATGTTCTGGATCATGTACAGTGTTCATGTGTTTCTTGACATAACTTGATCGTGTGAATCCTTTTTGACATACAGAACAAATAAATTTCTTCTTATTAGATTGACCAGCGATTTTGTGAATAATATTACTATTGTACCCCTCACCAATTTGATTATTGGAATTGTTTGAGACATGAATTTTACTATTGTCAAAATCATCAACAATAAAATTGTCAGTAATATCTTCAATGTCTGTCAATGTTTCAATTGTAATGTTAGATATATTAATTTTGTTTTCAACTGTAGACTTCCCATCAGTAGTGCCAGTTGATGGTACGTCATATTTTATATTCGAATAACGATGTTTAAATTTGGGAATGTATCTCTGTTGATGTGTAGGATGTTCGACCAAATATGTCATGATAACTTTCTTCATTGCTTCGACATCGCCTGAAAAGTATTCATTACCATAATCTTTTCTCTCATTGAACTGTGATCGCATCAAGTTCAATACATCTTGCTCACAATTTAAACTATTATCACATGTAGCGACAAATTTGACATCAGGATTTTTGCGGTATTCTGAATATCTGTCTGTGAATGTTCGAACAGTATGACCAAATTTGAAAACATTCTGTTGATGTTTTGGCGTATTAATTCTTAGCAAATAAACTGTTTCTGACATTGATAATAATGTTGATATATTCACAACAATATTTAGTCATCAATTTTCAAAATATTACAATTACGTCAGATATCTATCCGAAGTCGATTTAATAGTCTGCACTGATGTTGATGGTCAGACAATTGATAAATATGTTGATTCCATGACACCGGATAATAATCCATCAAAATCATGTTAGATGAACTTGAAGCAGGTAAATTTAATGGAAATAATTGAGACCAATCCGGTAAATTCTAACTTTAATCAGGTTCACAGTAAGAGAGCGGCCCCTAAATAAACTATGAGTCATAATTTATTTTGGGACTGCTATCTAATATTAAAATCAAATGCACAACATAATTGGTATCATCTCAAATATTAAGATTAAAACTGAGAAAAAAATTTCTTGAAGTCTATTGTGAAATCAAATCCTATTTGATCCAAGAATTCACCAATATATTGGTTCATCACAGAAATGATCCTCGCGGACGGAAACGAACCGTTAATTTAGATCGATTCTTCGAAGCCATGTTCACCATGTGTGATAACAATTTGAAGATGTCCAATATCAAAAATTTCTTCGGTATCCCAAAGAGCACATATTGTAAGTACATGGTTTTCGCATGACAAAAAATTTTTATTCAAGCGAAAAAATAAAACCTTTCAAAAAAAATATTGTCCGAGTACACCATTCTCACCCAATAAGAAAATATTTTGACAAATATGTATACAGATTTAAAGTTTTTTGGAAGTTGTTATTTCCACTTGAATAGAAATTTTTTTATCATGTGAAAACCCTGTATTTTAAAATCATTCGCGAGACTAATTTCTTCGAACAGATTAACACATTGGTCGTTACATTATTAGTTCCCAAAGAAAAGGTATCATACACGATCACGGATTCATACACGTTCAAATCCATGGATGGACATGATGGATTAGGTCGGAACCCGACGGATCGTGGACGTCAAGGTGGAAAATGTTCCACAATGGTGGATAATAATGGAGTCATCCATAGTGTTATTTTAACATCAGCCAATCAACATGATGCCACACTTCTGATCCCACTATAGAGGCATCCGTGACTGATTTAACGGGACAAACACTGTACGCAGACAGTGTTTGTGCCGGGGCCAAGTATATCAGACGAATCAAGCGGACACGTCATGTTACTTTGGTTTCAAAACCAAAGAAAACAAGAAACCCGGAAATCATGAGTCATACATTATCTCCACAGCAAACATGTGGTTTACAAAAACGCCGAAATTTGATCGAACGAATTAATCAAAACATACGAAATTTCAGAGGTTTGATGATCAAATATTTCAAGAAAATGGATACTTACAAAGCATATTTGTTTCTTGCCATTACATGTATCAATATTTACATGATTCATTCATCATCATAATGGTTTGATAACCACCCAGTTACCAAGTCACTATGTTAATTTTTTCTTCTGATAAAAATTTAATAATTTATGAATCATATATTATTAACGTATTTGATCTTACATATGTGTCTGATGTTAATGATTTCATAAATCATGTCAATAAATCATATTATGTATTTTGATTCATAAAATATGAATCAAAATGTTTCATAAATTTTCTAATTATGAATCATAATTTATTTCGGGAACACTCTCTAAAATAAATTTTAATATGTCAAATATTTCCCTATATTTTTTATTGAATTAACATCGAAATTTATAAAAAGATGGCGAAAATCACCCATACTAATTAGTATATATTATGGTTTGGAATCATTTTATGTTTAAAATGATTCCGAACGAAATCATTTTGACTTATTTCAAAAATATTGAAATTCTTAACTCTCTCTTAAATATCATCTGTCCACAATTTCTCAAAGAAGTTAAAATGGAATAAAATGCGTATTTTGTTCCATTTTGACTTTTTGAGACATTGTGGACACAATGTTATTGATTAACATTCAGATGCGAAAATATATGAATCAATGGTTTTTAACAGTAATAACACCAAATTACACAAATGTCTGCGAATGTGATCTATTCATGTATAGATATAAATATATATATATTTCATTATAATATGGGTAACACGGAAACCATCATCGTATGTGAGTGTTGTGGATACTATTATGAAACTGACATAGATTTTATTGGTGATGTTATTGTTGGTTCGACAACACAATATCCTATGTTTGCCTTATCTCGTCGAAGGCCTTATTGTCGGCGATGTGCCAGTTATATTTTGTCACATCATACAGGTTCACATCATCTCAAACTAAAAACATTATATCAGGAATGTCAAAAAAAATTTCATCCTCTATATGGATAGAGTATCATGATAACATAAGTTAACGTGGTAAGGAGAACGATTAAATTACAATCACAAATGTTGTTGGCATTGGTCGTAAACATTGTTGTAACAATCGGAGACACGGATAATATCTTTTGGATTAGATACCGCTAACCCACTCAATTTATCCTCTTCTTTCTTGATCATAATAATTGGTTCATGACATTGCGTCGCCGCTTTTTTAATACATTGCATGTGAATTTCTTGTGGAAATTCCCAGGGATATGTCCATGTTGATTGATCTGTATGATAGTAACGGTAAGGTCGACCGGCTATGAACTTGACAGGATCTTTAATATTGTATACTTTGGAAAAACGATCCAAGTCAACTGTATCCAATTTACTGATAAACGGGAATTCCGGTGTATAGTTGAAACGGCTAAAAATAGATTCACGTGACCCGCCATATAATTGGGGTTTCGTATGCGTAAATTTAAAGATAATAGTAAATAATAAAATGAAGATAATTATTGCCACTATAAACCACATTTATATAAAAATAGGAGAGAAATTTCATTTTATAGATATATATCTATCTATACATATGCGGAAGTCTCAACAAAATGTCAAATAAAACAAAGGAAACGAGGTGGAAATGGAGGTAACTTTGAGCAAGAGTTACACGAAGGGTTCCCAGAAGATGATTGGTTATTTCATGGTATTTACACCAAAGATCGGATGGCACCACAATATTTGGAAACACTTCCCCAACTTTATGAATCTGCTAAAAATGATTGATGTAGTCAGTACAATTGATAAACATGAAGAACTCAAGTTAACCAATGAAGAAAAATTATTGTTGATAAGATTACGAATGATCAGTTGTGTGGATCATGTACCATCAGTCGGACAAAAGCATCATGCATGTGGCAAATTTGAACATAACGAGTTGTATATGAGTGGACAATTTGATTGGTTGCGTAACGATATAGATGAATATAAAATTCATCTGATGCCCAGTGACAATTCAATCGAAATTTTTGGCAAGCATTACTACTTGCTATTAAGAGTAAAGATGATTTAGAGGGTGTCCAGAAATACAACATTGGTAAAAATTCAAAAGTGATTTACTATTCTTTCCAGTAAATCATTTTTGAGTCATATCTATCAATGTAGTATCTGATTATTTTAGAGGGTGTCCAGAAATACAACATTGGTAAAAATCAAAAGTGATTTTTACCAATGTTGTATTTCTGGACACCCTCTAAATTGATGAATGATCGTCATCGTTAGTATATGCGATATTGACGTGTGGTTCTATGAAACTTTCAGGTGTATTGTCAATTTCAATTCATTCAATGTTTAAAATCAACATTACCGAAATGTTCGGTCCTGTTAAAAACTTTGAATTTTATGAAGTTTGATTTTATTAAACTTTTAGGGGTAGGATCAAAATGAATTTTTTAAAAATCCAAATTGGATATCAAAATTTTACTTTGTCAACAAATTTTACTTCAATATCTTGGGATGTAAACTCAAAGTAAAAATTTGTAAAATTAAATTTGGGAAAAAATTTGAGAGAATTTTAAATTTTTAAAAATTCTAAAAATTTTAAAAAACCACTGATTGAACGATTGGGAAAAATAACTTAAGTGATGGTGCCGTATGGCCTTAAAATTAGCGTTTAAAATTAAAATTATTTTTGTGATTTTTAGAAAGTAAAAATTTGGAAGTCATTGTATATTTACTTTGGATTTTCCGATTCATAAACAATATACACATTTGCGGATTGAGATGGTCTGATTTTATATGATTACAAATCGTTAACAATTGTTGTAATTTATGATACCATATGATGGTATCACACATTTATTATAAATTGTTAAATCATATATGGTCTAATTATGGATCATATATTATTTAACAATTTATATAAAACTAATATATGATCATGTAATGATTCATACGCGATCATAATCGTCCTCATATTGGATAATATCATCCTCACCAAAATATGTGCCTGTTTGTATTTCAATAATGACGAAAATATCATCACTATTATTAATCAACCTATGTTTATCTTTAAAATTAATAAAGACTGTCTTATTAGGTTCTAAATCAATCAATTTATCATTGATTTGCGCTACACCTGAACCTGATAAACAAATCCAATGTTCTACCCTATAATTATGTGATTGTAAGCTCAATTTTTATTTGGGAAAACTGTGATTCGTTTAGCCTTAAATTCATTACATTCATTGATAATTTCATAATATCCCCAAGGTCTATGTTCAATTTCCATTCATATACATCAATATTAGTATCATTATAAATAATGAATTTTCTCCAAAATTTAATTTGGGAAAATATCAATAATTTTGTTTAATTTTCATAAATACATTACATCTTGGTCTATCAGATCACAATACATGTCCAAATCAATCAAAACTGTCAATTTCATCATTAAAATCACATCTTATCAATATTGATAATCAATCTATGATATAGATTGATTATGTTGATGAATATGACAAATTTGATTGAATGAGGACATTATTGTGATCCTGATAACACAGTAATAATCAGATGATTACAGGCCAATTTATTTCATAAAAATAATTTCCATTGATGATTTGAAAAATAATTTCCATTGATGACCCGAAAAATAACAGTAGAGTGGAACATATGAGACCTTATATGCCATTCTATATGAGATATAAACAACACATATGAAAATTATGCATTATGATGTTGGCGAAAGTGTCATACAGACAACACAAGTTCACTCATATATTTGAATTGGTTTACAAATTCAAATATAGATTATCTCTAATTTGAATATGAACAGGGATCACGATAAACATAGGCAAACTCGTGAAGAACAACTTTTTCACAATAGTGGAAAACTTGTACAATATCAATCCAAAATATGCTGAGTATATGTTAAAATTATAATCACATTAGTAACCATGATATATGTTGATTTTTGTGCCAATATTAGATCCATATATTATTTGTAAAGAAGACACCATCACATGCGCAAAATATCATCGGAAATATTAATGAGTTATCATCAAAATATAAGACATTATGTGTAATGTGTAGGAACATGCCAGAACAAATTGTCTTGATTGAATATGTGTGATCTCACATCAATTTCTCTTGTCCCAATTTGTCTGTTCAGCCCAAGAAATTTAGTCGTAAAAAGTGGATAAATATTTATCCATGTATAACGATATAAATGAAACACCCAACTAAAAAAGAGAATAATTACAATAAACTCAACAATGATTTTGAAGATGGAAAATTATCACGAACACAACTACATCAGATCCCATTCGAACAATGTGATATTTATTTGAAAAAACAATTATCAAAATACTACAAGGAAATTCACTTTATATGTCATGATTGCACTTTATGAAGATAATGGATTCGTCACAGATGATGAACTAATCAATGATACAAAATTAAGACATAAATAAAACAAAAATAATTTAAAAATGATAAATTATTTTCTTATAGACAGTGTCATTTGAAATTGTCTAATCGTATGTTCTCACTCTGAAGAATAGGGATGAAATCCCATCATCTTGTTGGAATTTGGCATAATGTATACCACATTCCAATGGATCTACCGGATCAAATGAACGAAAGATGATGATGATGATGATGAGGTCAAGTCCAACGGATTGGGGAACGGGTATCATATGTTTTTTATGAAAACAATGCGGAATTTCATTGTCTCACATTAACTATGAGCGATGATAGTGTTGATGGTGTGAACTAAAATCATTTTCCCATGTTTACAGTCTCTTGATGAGACATAAAAATTGATTTACCCTACTTAACCAACAGCTGTATAGGTTTAGCTCAGAGACCAACGTTTCTTCGGTGATGGAAACATATATTACCAGTGTGTTGTCCTTACTGGAGGGACAACATCCGCGCCTTGGAAAAGAAAGCCCGTTGGGCTTGTTGGATCCCTACTTGATCGGGGAAATAGTGACACTAGGCAAACCGCTTCCCCTCCTCCGCAATATCACCATAGTTACGACGACAGCGGTTACGATACACCTGGGATGGTTATCTTTCAGATGATTGCAGTTCCGAGGAAGATTACCTTTCAGATGCGTACACTGACATGCACGTACAGGATCGATATGACCTGATCGATCTTGTTGATCAGGCGATCGTGGTCACGCCCGAACCAATCGAGTCAGCATGGAGCATCGATTTCCAAACTTGGTACAATGGCCAGAAGACGGTTAATCCTTCGAACAGGATCGATGTCGTAACTGCATCGATCTAATCAATCTGGTCGTCGCAGTCACTCCTGAACTGATTGAACTAATCGAGTCAGCATGGAGTGAAGATTTTCAAACCTTTATGGAAAGGCACAAGGAGAATGTGGACATGATAGAAGCACTGGAAGTCCAGTTTGTACCAATAGGTCTCAAACTTCAAGAGTTGTAGATATATTGTTCTTCGACACCACGACCAAAAACACTTTGATATTACATCGAATAGTATGGGTCAAAAATTGATTTCCCTCTACTTAACCAACAACCGAATAGGTTTAGCTTAGAAATCGCTTTTTCTTCGGTGATGGAAACATACATTACCAGCGTGTTATCCTTACTGGAGGGACACCATCCGCGCTTTGGTCAAGAAAGTCCAATGAGCTTGTTGGATTCCCACTTGATCGGAGAGATAGTGATATTATCTAAACCTCCTCATCCCCCTCCGCAATACTATCATGTTAACGCCGACAGTGGTTACGGCGATCGTGGTTATGATATGTTTGGGGATGGTTCTCTTTCAGATGCGTACTGTAACCACGGTTACAGTTCTGAGGAAGATTACCAATTAGATTTGCGCAGTGACATGTACGAACGGTATCTATATGACTTCATCGATCTTGTTAATCAGGTGATCGAGATCACGTCAGAACTAGCTGGACTAATCGAGTCAGCATGGAGCGCGGATTTCCAAACTTTCGTGGAAAGACTCAAGAAGGAAATAAAGATAACAGAAACGATGGAGAGTCAGTTTGAGATCTATTGGGACAATATTCATCCTGTCTCGTACCATAACCAGAAGAGAAGACGTCACCCCATCGAACAGGATCGATACAGTCACTGCATCGATCTAGTTAATCTGGGAGTGACTGCGACTCCCAGACTGATTAAACTAATTGAGTCAGCATGGAGCGAAGATTTCTAAACCTTTATGAAAAGACTCAAGGGGAATGTCCACATAACAAAGGCAATGGAGCCCAATTGAAGACTTGTTGGTCCAAACTTCAAGAGTTATAGATATATTGTTCTTCAATACCACGATACCACGATACCACGATACCACGACCCAAAATACTTTGATAACCATACCAAATAGTAAAGGATTTCCTATGATTGCTAAGAACTGTAATGGCACTATGTTTTCCACTCTCATGGTTAGGATCATCTCTCTTATATTCGACAGGTCTACTTCGTTTCTCTAACCATTTATTAGTCAGATACAATATGTTAATACAGGCATTGATGTCCCAGTTGAAAAACAACATATGCTTTCGGAGCGGTCGTTCGGACAATAATGACATACCAACATACAGTATAATCTATCAGTCTTTGCTCACCCAATTGATGAGACAAAAAATTGATTCCCCCCTACTTAAGCCATCCTTCAGTATAGGTAGATATCAGGTTCCCAATTCAATGTCGACAACCGATACCAAGTGTACGCTCTCCATTGGAGACCAGACATACGACATCTCGATCGCGGTGAGGGAGGGTGATTTCTCCATCACAGCCACTCATGACTCAATTCTTGGTGCCAAGTATGATGGGATAGTTTACCATTCAACACTCGAATTCTGCAAGATTTTCAGCAATGCCCAAGTTCTTCAGCAAGTCATCACCGATGTTTTAAATCATAAAAACAATGTGGGCACTGTCACGGGGGCAATAGAAGGTCCATGTTTGACACTCAACATCAAGATCGATCTGATCTACGTGAAGGATGAGATACAGATCGTGTTGGAATCAACCGCCCAAACTCAAGCCGAGATGGTCGGTACGATGACAAAAACCATCCAAACTCAAGCACATGTCATTAGCCAAATGACCTTGGAGATCCAGACACTGACCGAGAAACTAACTCATCTAGAGACTCAATTTGAACATGTGAAGAATCTGTTGTGTCTTGACGATTGCGCAGTTGGTCAGGAACTATATTTACGTCACAGGGACTTGCTTCGCTCGTTGATATTTTCACCTGACGTCCGTCGCCATTCGATGATCGTGACATCACAACAGTTGAGAGACTTAAAACAATATGAGTGTGATGTGGAGCGATTTGTGGCGAAAACGTCTGGGACATGTTATCCGCAATTGTATCATCAGACGAATCCGGCACACAAACTACAGCAATTACAATGGATCAATCGACGCGCGAGTAGGTATAACTGCTGGAGTTGTTCATGGAACCCGCGTCCCGATGGGGATGTAGAACTTGTATGCCACATGTGCAATTAAAACTCAAAAACACCACGTGATGTACATTGTTCTTCAGTATCACGACACCACGACACCACGACACCACGACACCGCGACCCAAAACACTTTGATAACTATATTAATTTTATGTGAAAGGTACTGAAGTCAGAGTAAAGTGAGATAACTTGCGTGTTAACATGTCACTTCTTCTTGAATTCTGCGCGCTGATCTGATAAAGTAATCAGATACTACATTGATAGATATGACTCAAAATGATTTACTGGAAAATAGTAAATCATTTTGCCAATGTTGTATTTCTGGACACCCTCTTCGTGAATTGGGGGGTGCCTTGAACCGACGATCCACTTTGCCATCGGCACGAGTAGGGAGCTTAAGATCAGTTGTCCTACGAGTTGACGCACCAACAGTGTATTTGGTCGGCATTATTGATTGCTGTGAGTTGATATTATCAAAATAGAATATATAAGGTTCGACAAGTTCATTTTCTCGCCAAGTGAAGCTTAAAGCATTTGTTGACCAAGTATTTTATGTTTTTATGGGTTTGCTCATCTTCTATTAACTCAACGCTCATCACTCTCTAAGTCATCCTCATCCTGATCCTCGAGGGCGTCGAGAGCAGCGACTCTCTCCCTTAAAAATTCCAGCTCTTCCGCTGTCCATCCTTCATATGGATCAACGGTGTCCTCTGGGACTTCTTCTTGTCCCAAGAAGAATAAGAAATCGTTTAGGTGCTCAATTTCGTCATCTTCTTCAGCACCAACGATTCCCATAATCGCAGAGTTCTTGAAATGAATCAAACTCTTCTGGTTGGAGATGAGTTTGATGCGTACACGGATAAAAACAACTGTAGCAGATAACCACGCCCAACTGAAGATCGTGCGCGCAAATATTAGTGCTGACCAACACGTGACCTTGTGCACGTCTGTGCAGCATCTCCAGCAACTCTGAGTACTTAAGGTACTCAGAGTTAAAGTTGATGAAATCTCCTTCCTTCGAGAGGAAGGGAATATCCCCTTCTTGGGGCATTGTTCTTGGTATATACGGATTACTAGAATAGATATGGATAAATCATTTTCACACGGCAAAGTTACCACAAAGTTTTGTGTTTCTAGGTTTTTATCGTTTTGTGGATTTTATCGTTTTGTGGATTTTATCGTTTTGTGGTTTTATCGTTTTGTGGTTTTTATCGTTTTGTGGTTTTTATCGTTTTGTGGTTTTATCGTTTTGTGGTTTTGTTTATTGGATCTTGATGTCAAAATTAACCCTCTTGAACATTCCAGTGTTTGTTCCATTTGGAACAATCAAATGCGTCAGTTTAGGACACTGATTGAGAGAATCCAAATCCCTGACATTACAACATTCTTTGATTTCCACGCGAGTCAGTACTGGGCATTCAGTCAAGGTTTGGATACTGACCAGATCAGTCATATTGATCAGAGTAATATTTTGTAATTTGCGACAATTGTACAGAAATGACAAGTCCTTGAATTGGTTACCAGAAATGGTCAATTCCCTCAATTCCGTCAAATACTTGAATTTCTTGACATCGAAATCAACAAATCCTCCATGCATCTGTTGATCTTTGTTCCACCTATTGAAGACACGGGTACAAGTGGTGGACCCACTTGCTGTGTAACCAGCTGGGCGAGAGGCGTGAATGTCAAGTGTTGTTATAGTACTCATGATATGTGACAGAGATCCAGAACAAGTGTGCGTCATTACGGGCATCATTGCTATGTAATCCGCGAGATCTCTTTTCATCTCGTGGATTACGGGCATCATTGCTATGCAAGCCGCGAGATCTTTTTTCATCGCCGCCAAGTTCTCCTGTAGTCCATCAATAATGTGTTGTTTTTCCTCCAATTTGTGCGCCATTTGTTCCTCCACTCTGCGAATGAGTTGTTCCTCCGACCTGGCAATGGTATCTTCTTTAATGAAAGGGACTTTGAGCACCAACTCATCCTTGATGGATCGGAATCTCGTGGTAATGGTCAGTTTGATCATTTTTGTGACCTTTTCTTCATCTGGCATGAACAAGTCCTTGCCGTCAGAATACGGTGGGCACAATTCGATGGCTATGTTGGAGTCATCTGATTTGACCCCATTCACGAAATCGTCGAGTATTTCGTGAATGATTGAAAGTGAATCAATCAGGCGATGACTCTTCAGTTCGGGCGACAGTTCAGCATTTGAGACAGTTAGTGCGTAGATTTCAAATGTCTTAGTATCCCTAATGGAGATGTTCAACACCTCACTCCCGAAATAAACGGTAAACGAGAGATGATCTTTCTCGGCTTGGGATTCGTCGTTCCATGCATCGGCTACCCGACGGAGATCCCTCTTCTCCTTCATCATCTCCGACACGTACAGATTCCGGCCAGTTGACATCTCTTGTTTGTCTTGTTGTCTAACAGTGCTCCTACAGTCTCAGACTACAAGGGTTCAGAGATTCAAATTTTGAATCTTATAGCACCGTTACAAAGTACCCCCTACCTCCCATAAGGTCCTGTTTCTCATAATTGGGAGGTCAATAATAAAATACAACATACCCCGGTGGGACGCAGCCTCCTGCTAGGTATGTCATTATACGCCACATTTAAATCCCAGACTCCGATCCGCACGCAGCTTCACGCTAAGCCCGAGATTCTTGGGCACACCGGTGTCACCCGGTTAAGGCAGACTTAACCCAGATACTAACTACCATATGTTTCTTATGATAGATTCAAGTTTTCCAGTCCGTACAAGCGCCAAAGTGGTGCTTATAAGCACCTATGTGCTTTTCTTGCTTACTTATCCTACAACCGCCATTCCTACCTCCTGGAAGGTAGGAACGATGTCCACGTACGTCGCTGCCACGTTCTGGTTGTCTTGAGCAGTGTAGAGATCGAACTGCTCCACTATACACATACATCCTGCTTGGACACACTCGAGCCTAGAAGTCAGGAGGTTACCCTGACCAGCTCGAGTGCCATAGATGGTGAAATGGAAGCCATTGTCCTGCACCAAGCCGGTAAACTCGGCTTGGTTCAGCTCCTCCGTGCCGTCGTCGAAATAGATGAGGTCGCTTTCCATCCCATTAGGGACACAATCGTAAACAGGTCGGCTCGGTGATGAATCGGCTGGCGATTCACACCGTAAATGTACTCCTGACAGATGTTGAAGAGGTGCTCCATTATAGGCTAATATTGCCTCTTAGTCAGCACATATCCCAGAATCAATTTTCTAGTCCTCGATAAGCAAACCAAGCGGTGCTTATAAGCACCGTCCGCACAAAGCACCAAAGTTGGTGCTTATAAGCACCTTTGTGCTGGGTTCAGGTTCTGATGCCTTGTGACGCCTCTTAATCGTCGTCCTCTGGAGGCGGGAAATCGCCGTACACGGAGCCGTAGTCCGCAATGGACTCGCGGTAGTAGTCTCCCTCCATCGTTTCCGGATCCTCCTCCTCTGGGCGCAGATACATCTCCTTATCTGCGTACAAGATCGCCAGGACTGTGTTCGTTTGGTCGTGGATGTAGGCCTCGATGTTTGTGGGCCTCGGCAAGCCGGACTCCTCCAAGTACGCCACAATCTCCTCGCGAATGCGATTCATATGACCCTGCCTGAAGTTTGCCATGTTTCTGGGTGACGAAGCTAAGGTAAATGGAGTTTAAGGGCTCCTGGAATCAAATTTTCCAAGCCTCTTCTGGCTCAAAGAAGCGCTCGAATTTTGGGCGCTCGACCGCGAAGGGCACCTCACCCCAGCAGAACGAGGGATTTCGGATCAATTTTCTGGGGCACATACACCGCTAAGATATACTCAATAACGATATTTTCTCAAGACACCGCTTCCATAACATATATACATTTTGTCGACATTCATAATATTTTGCGTATCCTTTTCCCCGGCATCTGGGACACGTCATAAACTTATTTTTGATTGACACACACCCATCTTTTTTGGTTATTTTTAAAATATAATTGGATAATCAAATTTGTTACATTATGGGACATATCAAACAACTGTTATTAGATTAATTGAAACACGTACAAGTATCTTGTGGTTTTACAAAAATTGAACAAGATACATATTCATTGTGTTGACATATTAATATACTGAGCGATGCATCCGATTCCTACTGGAATGATCAAACGGTTTGGGAAAACGTTGACTGCATATATGAGCGCACACCAAGTGCATATGGTTACGATGTATACACAATTTTCGCGAAACTTCCCGAGTGTGATAAACAGGTAATTGGGATAATTGCATTCGGATTTGATGAATCAAATATTCGCATCATGCAATTGTCTGAACATGAGTGGTACCAGCATTATCCACAAATGTATGATGAAATCGGATTGCCATTTATCAGGAATGCTCTAGCAGATTTTACAGGCATTATGGATACTCTCTGTCAAATTGTGATTGAAATTGGGTTGAAAATTGGGTGTGCTAAAATATTTGATGCAATGTTGTGTAAAACCACACCATATTATCGTCAAATCGGGTTTTCTGCGTGTTATTCGAAAGAAAATATGGGTGCTAGGTTATACAGCAAACCAAATTGCTGATAATGGACTGTTTATGAACAGTGAAATTGACAAAGCTATGGAAAAAGGTCAATACAATATTGACTTCGGATCATTTGATATGTCACTTGATTTGACAAAAATTACGGAGCATCCTCTGTGGAAAAAGCGTCTTGAAACCAGAATATTTTGTGATGAAGAACCAAGCGGAAATTACATTAAGGGTTAACTCATTTAGGAAATATATAATGCATCGATATAAGTGGGCATACGACGGTATTGGAGTTAATATGATTTCCAGAGACATATGTTCTGAACACTCTAATGTATCTTTGGATAATTTATGTGATTCATTGGAAAACACTTTAAACAACATTCTTCTATATTCCCATTGTATATGAGGAATTTTGTCATGAATCTTTGGCACATTTATTTGAGTTGATTGTTGGAGGTTTTAGGGAAGATATTGACAAATATGCTGTGATATTGGAAAATAACGGCTTTATTCATAGTGCAGATCGCGACCGCGACATAACACGAACATACTCATTCATGAATGATGTTGGAAATTGTAAACTATGTATGTTTGAACGCACCGGAGATAGAATTAAACATAATGTTATCGTTATCCGGATCACTACAAGGATAAATGCTGTTATTTGTGTTATTTATTTATCAATTGAGTGAATTTGGCGCCTGTTGCGGCCAATTTTTATTACGATGGATGAAAATCACAAATACAGGGTTTTCAGGTGATAAAAAATTTTATTCAAGTGAAAAATAAAACTTTCAAAAAAATTTTATTGTCTATGTATATAAACTATATCAAAAATCAAACAGTAATGAATAAATATACTCCTTTGATTGTATGTTTTATTTTTCATTGATCAACGCACTGGGTCATGATTTGTACGGTTGAATTTAGATAACGTTCATACAATTAAAAGAGGATATGATTAAATGTGCAGATAAGGAACGATATGATTGGATAATGGTCTCGCAGAGATGTTCACCAATATTATTGACATCCTGATTGTATTTTTCCCATACCAATATGTTTTCATTTTATTTTTAAAAGGACCATTGACCTTATAATCAAGTGGTTGTAAATCAGCAGTTAATCCTTTGGGTACTTCCAACAATTCAATATTCAATGAATGTGCTTTCTCAATAATTGCCGGTGTTTGGTGAGCTTTATAAGCATCTAAAATACACATCGATTTGTGTCCTTGACTATATAGTCCAATATACTCAATCACTTTGAGAATGGTTGATTCATTAAACCATCTTTTATCTGTGCATGTCATGATACATTGATTGTTATTGACATATGAACCATATTTGTTCAATGATCTTGCCGTTTTTCCTTTAGCATTTAGAAAGAGTCCGATCCTTTCACCCATCGCAGTAATAACTGGACAGATACTGAGACTTTTGCCTTTCAATGTATTTATGATTCTCGGTTGATTGAGAGAGTTTTTAGTTGTGATGGTTTTCATTCCAGACCCACCACCAAAGGAGGTTTCATCAATATTATAAACATGAGACCGACCATTTTCCTTAATAAAATTATGGAATCGTGTTTTATACTCAAGCACAACCTCTTGATAATCCTGCGGATTTTTATGTCCCCTTGCAGATGATCTCATTGAAATTGTTTGAGATGATAGATCATGTCTCTTCAGAAAATTGGAAACCCATCCATTACTTGCATGAAATAAATGTGTCGGATCACCGTTTGGATTTTCTAATTGCCATTGTTTGATGGCCAGTTCTGATACTTTTTTAAATGTCACTTGATTGAGTGATTGATTCATTGACAAAACCATATTTCTCACATTCATCTCTCCTTCATTTGATAATGCTTTCTTTTTTATATTATGTTTTCTATCATCACCATGAATTAAACATGAAGGTCGATCCAAGTCAATCCATTCCTTATATTTTTCCTAATCATCTGTTCTTTGATTAATGGAAACTGCTCATTAATAATTCGAATTGCCTTTGATAAATTTTTCTTTCCTTGGACATCAACATATTGATGATCTAATATTGTAACACAAGGGAGAAATCTTGACCCTGATAATAGTTTCTATGGTATTTATTCATTTTAACTTATAAATTAATTCAATAAAATTTTTCCCATAAATTTTTTTATGGTTGAATAATTTTTATCAAGTGTAAACCCTGTAATTCAATAAAATTTTTTTCCATAAAAAATTTTATGGTTGAATAAAATTTTTTTTATCATGTGAAAACCCTGTAGTTGATTTTGGCTATTACTCAAAAACTAGGTGATAAATTAGTTCACTATATTTTTAATCGGATTTGTCCCGATTTTCGTGTTAAGTTGTGTGAATTTGTGGAATATATCAAGAATATTAGGAATAAAACCACTTCATCACCATCATTTAAAGATAAACTAGATGAGTTTCACAAATCATGTGCCAATGAATATGATGAGGCTATCATTCGTACAAAATTTTACAAATTTTGCGCGTCTATAAAAAAAGAGATTTTCGTAGAATTTAAGAGTCATTATACAGATCATAAACCAGATCAAATACATTTAATTGATCCAATTATTGATCATATACGCACATATTTTATTGATAAATACAGTTTATTTCATAATATATCAAAATATAATTATTTGCATAATTATGAGAAACATGGCAACCCTAAGATGGATATTTCTCCAGTCAAAGTTAATGATACACTCTGTCAATGTAATCAAATTACTGACATTAATGTAACAGTTTCTTTAGATGCTTCAGATGTGAACATCATTAACTTTTTGTCAGAGATATCGAAAATACTTGATCATATTGAGGAGTTGATTAATACTTCTTACCTCTTGATCAAACAAATCGGACAGGTATATGAGTTATATAGGAAGCCTATGTCACGTTATGGAATTATTGTTCCAACACAAAAACCATTTTATATTGAGGATGTATCGTTCAATGTTATGTTTGATGAGAATAAAAGACAATACATGTCATATCAAAATGAGCATGTATGTACTGTTTTTTGTGATTTTGATAGGTCATCACATCCACCTTTCGCACTGTATCAGTTGTTAAAAACACAACAAATACTATTGGATGGGGAATATTTTCCAGTATCAAACCATTATAAATATGATATTTTTCCCAAAATATCTAGATAATCATCATTGAATATCGATAAATATGATGATTATCTAGATATTTTGGGAAAATATCACTGATTTCAAAGAATTATATGGTAAGGGTAATATTGTGGAATTGTACACTAAATATTTAGAATTGCTAAATGAAAACCAATTAATCACCAATATATGCTCAATTTGTCATGATATCAGTGATAAAAACATCACATCAAATGATTTCATCAAAATTGTTAAACATTTGATTCGTAAAACAACAGAGAAAATAAATATTCCTCAGCAGTCATCAACATTTGCGACCATTATACGGTGTTCATATAATCGAATATTGGATAATGATATTATGGATGATTTCATAATAACATATGAGAAAACTGGTATATATAATGATATACCAACAGAATATATTGGCAATTATATGAAATGTTACGATATTGATGATACTGATGATAGTATACAATCAAAAAATTCTCCATTTTTGGAAAAATGATCTCTAATCGATTAGGGATCCGAGATCAAATAATTCAATTAACTTCGCAACATTTTAGTTAATTTTTCAGTAGCAACCAAACTCAAATAATACCAATTGAACAGTCATATATCAATCAACCACAAAAGTCAAATTACCTCAACTAAAACAAGTTTGTTTTAGCGGTTCATATTGACTCAAATCGGACAACATCACATCAATCAGACCAATGAGTATCACTAGAACCAAATAATGGATCAAATTCACTTTGATTGAGTGTCTCAATCAAGCACAAATGAACTTTTTTAAAAAGTTCATGACAAACCTTGGGCTTAGTTTATGTTCACCTGATATTGTTATGTTCATGGTATAAGACCATATTCAAATAAAATTGATTCATTTAATTGTGTCTCTTCTCTACAATTATTAGAAAAATGAACGAATTGCCATCCAGTGCTAAGAAATATACGAAAACTCTTAAAAAAATAAAATCCTATGATACATCGACATGGCATGATTTTACCACGGATTTATTTAAAATTTTCATCGAAAGCGAACTGCAAATATTTCTTCAAGAACACATAAGTTTATCACCATATAATTGGGATATAGAGAATGATAAATATATTATAAATCAATATAACAATGCTAAAAGCAAATTATGTTCATTGAATGATAATTATGTGCCACATGATATTGATACTTTATTCATAAAATATCTCATTCAACAACAAAAATTAATGGAAAGCGTGATAGATCGCTAAAAACTATGTTAAGTTTTTTGCAAATATTACATTTTTTTAAATTATAAATTGTATATATATATGTTCACAATTAACCCACATTCTGGACGAAAAATTCGTATTGGTAGTAGAACTCATCAAAAACTTGTAAAATCAGCTTATGGTGGCGGTTTGATTTTAATCAACGTCATCACTCTGGCAGGTGACAAACATCAGTTCGAGATTAATGAAGAAACACTGGTTAGTTCACTTATTGAACGAATTATACTACAACATCCAGAGATTCGGAAAACGGATAAGTCATTAATTGAAAATGTTAAATTAATCCATGATGGGATTATATTGAACCCTGAAAAACATTTATCTGATTATCCAAAATTATGTCAATCAGAACGACCACAATCAGTACATGTTGCTGTTTCCAAAAAATCATCACATACTCAAATTCGAGAAGTAATAGAATATGGGCGGATTACTGATTTTGATAATGTAGATACAGTGATAATACCAGAAATTCAAGGAGAATTACGAGCCGATGAATATATTATCGCAATTTCACAGACAATTTGTGTTGGATATGGAAAAACACACTGTGATTTTTATGTGACAATTGGTATTACCAATTACGGTTCAGTGTATTGCGTGGGTTTTAATAACACATTTAAACCTCTTGAATTTTTCATGTTTGTTGGTCATCACAAATTGACACATATGATGATTGATGGGATCAAATATCTCGTCCATTTCGGTCCAATAGGGGCTAAGTTTAGTGTTCCGACTGGTGTTAATGGTGTGGGAATATATTCGCGTGATATTAAAAAATATTACGGTCTACCTGCAAAGAAATTTGTCAATGGGTATATTTTTCAACCAAAATCGCAAGATTTGGAAGAATTTTTCCCCCAATCTGTGGGCAAACGTACCCCACATTGGGGACATCAAGATACATATAATGTATTACAACCATTCGATCTGTATGTATTGATTCATAGATTCAATCAAAAATGGTTTATTGATCAGTAATTGATCTTAGGGAGTGGTCCAAAAATAATTTTATGATCCACAAGATATTAAAAATAAATTTATGAATCATATATTCATAAATTTAAATATGATTCATAAAATCCAAAGTAATTTTATGTCCATCCATTTTATTATTGATTTTCTCCTATACATGAGAAAAAAATTTAAAATTTTATATATAGGTTCCCTGTCTCGGTTTTGAAAGGAAATTTTACATTGGATTATAGTATTCAATACGACTCAAATGATAACTATTTAAACATAAAATTACCAACAGTAAAAATGTTTTATATGTCTTGATTTTCAATTCACTGTCTTTGTATATTTAGTTCTGAGACCTCTGAACCTCTTAATTTCTGCATTGATATGTTCGATTTTCCATCGTGAATTAAGTAGTCTTTGATTTTCATCCGTTAAAATATGAGTCATTTGACCATTCCGTTTTTTTAGGTCGAGCGATTAATTCAATATTTTTAGAGACACATAACTGCTGAACGGATTTTCCTACGAAACCTGAATCTGCTAAACATTTGATCGGTTTAAGTTTTGTTACGAGACATTTCAACAAAGTAACATCATGTTGGTTGGCTGGAGAAATAACTACATTTCTTGTAATCATATCTGTATTACTAAGCGTTAAAAATTTAATTCCCTTGCGTCCTCGATCAGTTGGATTTCTACAAGTGCCTATGGATCCATCAACTGACTTGACATTCGAACCATCTGTCATCAGTATCTCTTCTCGAGGATGATATGTTGTAAGTTCTTCACAACAGAGTTCATTCAGAATATTTTGTTTTTCTAGTATGTTGAGATACCGATAGAACGACCTTTTTGAAACTGAAAAATTGGTACATATTTAACTTGGGAACCACTTTCTATTAGAAAGTAAAGTCCATCCAAAAATTTCTCTATGTTGACAGTTCTGGGTCTTCCTGATTTTGCAAGATTCTGGAGTTCAAATAAAGATCAATTTTATTGATTATCAACGGTTTCAATTTCGTAAATACTTGTTTTATAATGATATTCATATTTCTCAAAAAGTTTAGAAAAGAGTTCATTAAAAATAAAAATCATAAAATTTATTATCCATATTTTTTTTAAAATTTTTTTATAATTTTAAGTGATCAAACGTATCCTTATAGAATTTGGTTGAGGATAATTTTGAGAAACTATCGAATAATTTCTTAAAATCAAACATTGAATCTGATTTTAAGCAAGAATATAAAATACAAATTATTTTAATCTTTTTAACGAAGATCGTATTTCTGGACACCCTCTAATATAATTTATCTTTGGATGACCTTGAATAAAGCGTACATTTACCTCTTCTGAAGAATTGGCTTTATAAAAATTGATTTCCCACAGTAACGGCATATCATCAGACATTTCAACAGAAATGTCAACGAAATCTAAAACCAATCCACGTTTTGAAAAATTCTGGTCCATTCTCTCTAAAAGAGAAGAACTGGAAATACCCGAGGATGCAAAAGATGTAATATTTGAGTGTCTTGATGTTGCAGGATATCACAGTACTGTACCTGCTAAAGCCAGCAAAGCTAAAGGTGGTGCTGCCAAAAGTGATGAACCAAAGAAAGTTTCTGGTTGGAATCTATTTATGAGTGAGAAGATGCCTGAAGTTAAAACTGATGAAAGTATCGAACCAAGACAGAGGCTTGGTAAAATCGCTGAAATGTGGGACGCTCTGGGTGATGACGGAAAAGCTGAATGGTGCGAAGAACATGGGGTACCAGCACCCAAAGCCAAATCTTCAACAAAAAAAGCGTCCACACGTTCTCCCAAACCTTCAGAGGTTGTGAAGAAGGCTGCCACTAAAAAACAATTAGATGACACAGATGAAGAACCGATTGTTCCAAAGAAAGCAGATCTTGTAAAAAAAGTTCCCACAAAGAAAACAGATATAGAACCCGTGTCTGCCAAGAAACTGAATGCTCCAATTGCTAAAAAGACTACTCCTGTTGTAGAAGAGGAAGAGGAAGAGGAAGAGGAAGAGGAAGAGGAAGAGGAAGAGGAAGAGGTGGATGAAGATTAAATTAGCAAATATTAGACATCAAATTCATTACTTTGGATCTTTGTATTCTACCAACTGCGCCAATGGATATAATATATAGTAAAATTGAATCTGTGTTTACCTTCAATCAAATTCATTGAGTCACAATCATAGCAGCCAGTAATTCGAAAAGTTGGTGATGACACTGTCTGACAAACGTTTCGTAAAATTTTGGTCTAATATTGTCAAGAAATTGGGGATTGATACGGAGAGCCAAGATGATGCAAAAGCAATCTTCGTTGAATGTATGAATGAAGCTGGATACTTTTCAGCTCTCACCAGTACCGCTAAGAGCGTAGGTGCTCTTACCTCTAAGAAAAACGGTGACAGCAGTTGTGGAGCAACATCATATCACCGGTTTTATGCTGAGTGGGCTGATGAACATTTGATCAGCCCAAAGAAAAAGGCAAAAGTATCAAATGCAGATACTGACGATGAAGCCGAAGAGGATATTGCACCGAAAAAGAAGTCTAAGCAGGTGATTGATGATGACATTTCACCAAAGAAGAAGCCTGTTGTTGATGAGGATGAGGCTGTTGAGGAACCAACACGGAAGAAGCTTCTTTCAAAGAAGAAACCTGTTGATGAGGATGAGGATGAGGATGAGGATGAGGATGAGGATGAGGATGAGGATGAGGATGAGGATGAGGATGAGGATGAGGATGAGGATGAGGATGAGGATGAGGATGAGGATGAGGATGAGGATGAGGATGAGGATGAGGATGAGGATGAGGATGAGGATGAGGATGAGGATGAGGATGAGGATGAGGATGAGGCGCCAAAGCAGAAGAAGGTCTTACCAAAGAAGAAACCTGTTGACGAGGACGATGATGAGGACGCGGTTGAGGTGCCAAAACAGAAGAAGGTTTTACCAAAGAAGAAACCTGTTAAGGATAAGGATAAGGATAAGGATAAGGATGAGACAACAATTAGCCGTGAAATAAGGGAATTATGTCAACGCGTCAAGAAAAAACGTCAACAGATTGCCAATTTAATCAAGCGTCGACGGGAATTGATTGAGCGATTGACCATTGAGAGCGAGCAATTGAAAACAAAAAACGATCTCTTAATCATTGATATTCAAAACATGGAAAGTCGATTACCTCAACCACCTGTTAAGGATAAGGATGAGGATGAGGATGAGGATGAGGATGAGACAACAATTAGCCGTGAAATAAGGGAATTAGGTCAACTCGTCAAGAAAAAACGTCAACAGAATGCCAATTTAATCAAGCGTCAACAAGAATTGATTGAGCGATTGACCATTGAGAGCGAGCAATTGAAAACAGAAAACGATCTCTCAATCATTGATATTCAAAACATGGAAAGTCGATTACCTCAACCACCTGCCGAGGTCACCCACAATGATAGTGTCTCGCAAGCAGGAAGCGATAGAACCCAAAGTCAGCCATTAAGCTGACACTTAATGGAACAAGTTCAGTCTCCGATGCAAAAACCTCAGAAACAACATCTCAACGTTCCTCCAATAAGGAGGCTAAACGATTAGCCAAGGCAATTGATGGTGACGATTATAGAGAAAGATTACGTCTGCTTGCGGAACAGTGGCAAGCATTATCTCAAGAGGAAAGAGAAGCATATAATCACGAGACACACCCACAAGAACATCCTCAATAACAACATTGATGGAATTATTCAAGCAAAGTGGAGAATTTGACATATTGTATGGTAATTGATGAAATATTGGCAGAACTCATAGAGAAACCTCTATTGACCATCAATGCAATCACAACCATTCTCTGTTTGCTCTGTTCATCATTTTAGGATATTTGTGCTGATAAAATTGATATTCTTATTTTGATTACTGGTGATATGATAACACATAACCATTCATGTCCACATGTATATGTCAAAATCAGTCAATAACAGTAAAAACGGTGTCCACATCGAGCTAAATACCCAGCACCAAAAAACAGAAAAACCGTTACTTTATTGCGATTTCAATCGATCAGGTACATGTAAAAATATGTTCAAAATGTTCAATTGGTCGAACACACGCCCAAAAATATCGAAAAAGAAGTCAACATACCGTTAATTAACCCACCTGATTGGGATTTTGATAAAAATCACCAATCCCACATGATTTTGAAAAGTTTTACTATATTATGCTAGCGGTAGTTCGCCATCAGAAATTATGAGATACTGGATACTTCCACCTCAAGCGCCAGTCCAAGTTCGATTTGACCAAAACCAAAACCAGTTGAAACGATGACTTTAAAAATGGCATAGGGATTGCCGTCCGACTCATATCCAGTTGTCTCATTAATTGGTTTAAATAAGTCCTATAATAGACCCATTCTAAATCTTGAAGACATTGGACAATTAGTGAACACACAAATCGTGGATATTGAAGGTCTTAAACCGATTGATCCACAATTGAGACTCAAGGGCCAATTTGTCAAACAAATAAATGGTGGTAAATTATATGAATTATATGAAGAAGGTAAACTATCTGTTGAAAATATTTATGAAACTATCATAAATCAATAAATCAAATCGATTTTGATACTTTATTTCGATCCAAAGTAAATTTACTTTGGATCGAAACAAATATCACTCCAAATATGAATACATTTATATCCGATAACTGACCTGCACTGTGAGTGGACCACGTTTATTGGCGGTGATTTGACAGATGTCTGCCCCACTACCTGCCATCATTCCGATTCCTTCATCCAATATTCGCCCATATATGTCGTAACCTTGATGGTCACATCGGTTGGCGTTTGATTGATAATATTCACATCTATTTCTTGACCAATATTCGAGTGAAATTGGTATTGATCATTCCGGATTTTCTTGACTAGTGTAATCTTTGTCTTAAAGACTTGACCAATGGCTGAACAGATACGCGTAATATCCATCATCAGATTGATGATCGTCAATTGATCAGTATTGATTGATGACAATCAATTTTATTTGGACTTAATCGTCCTTATTGTAGAGTGCCGATTATGTCATATTGTTAAATGCCACCATTGACGTGCACTGGATTTATCTGTTTCTGGTATGTCAATATCGATGGAATAGGTTTTTCGCAAATGATTTTTCGAAATACCTATAATATTTGTCATATTTTTTTCTTCAAAACGTTTGACAATATAATCAGGTAATTCGTCCAACCGATCCAATAAAATTTTTTTCTTATAATTAACAAAAATATCACCATCGCGTCGAGATATATAACGATACGGATTGGGGTCACGATAACAAAATTTTTCAATCATATTTGTGTGTCTTGGATACAGATCATACAGGTGATCACTAATACACAAATCATGCATAGCAACAGTTAATTTATCCACATATTTATCATTTTTTAACGCATTGACTTGTTTGACCAGTCGATCGATTTCTTTTTTTTGACAATCAATCTTAATAGTATGTTGTTCGCCAGATGTTTTACTCAAACTATCGCAGGTTCTCAATATGTCTATATACTGGCGTAATTTATAATTTTCGTCTAATAATTCGTCATAACTCTCTACTGAAATCATATCGACCAGGTCATCCATTGGATTTGCCACATCATTTGTCATATATGTATGTATGTATGTATATATATACATACATATACAGAATGTTATTCGACATGTCAAATAAAATATAAAATATATAAATCAATATCCATCAGACATTCTCCGCCACAACTTCTGATTGCTGGTCCACCAGCTCACCAGACGGTAGCCGACGGATGGCTTGGTAATATAAATAGGGATCATAACGCGCACGATCCACACGGATCGTCAATTGAATTTGATGGAAATTAGAAAAAAATGAAATTGGACAAAATTAATTTTACTTAGTTTTATTCAATTCATAATGGCAAGAGTCAGTAATTGTATATATACAGCAAATGTGCCATCTTATTGTGAAGCAAAGGAAATTTATGTGAATCAATGTATTGCAAATAGTCAATATATTATGTTACAATCAGACAATAATTGTTTGAATAAAATTAGGGATGTGACTATGGGCACACCAAATAGTGTAACAATGACATTTTTGAATAACGATAAATATTACACAGTGAGTACATATGACCCACAAATTTATCAAATATGTCAATATTGTCCTTATGAGTCAGTTGCTTTTGACAGTGATGAATATGGAAATCCGTTAGGTGACCCATTTAATGATGGTTATGTTAACATTACCGGGGAAAATCTGGAAAAAACACACTATTCAGCTATACATGATCTATTTTGTCTTCTTAACAATCCATGGTTGCTTGGTGACGAAACAGACGAAGACGAAGACGAAGACGAAGACGAAGACGAAGACGAAGACGAAGACGAAGACGAAGACGAAGACGGTGTGTGTTTATTATGCCCTTTATGTCGGCAAATGTGTCGAGAAGTGACACAGATTGTATCTGTTGAGCATTGTTTAGTTTGTTGGGACCAATTTGTGACAATTCAATTGAATCCATGTCGTCACCAATGTCTATGTCAAGACTGTTTTGACCGGATACAAATGATCCACTAACATCAATTTGTAAAACGGTAGTTGATATCTTTATAGGTCAAAGAATATTTGACCTATATGTAGTGAAATTGAGCTTAAATATCTAATTTTTCATTTTAATGTGGATCTTTTTTTTGGAATAAATTGATTTCTTAGGTTCTATAGCCACCACATCCTCACTTTCGTCTGCAATGTCCTCATCCTCATCCTCATCCTCATCCTCATCCTCATCCTCATCCTCATCCTCATCCTCATCCTCATCCTCATCCTCATCCTCATCCTCATCCTCATCACCGTAGGCCAATAATGCTTTTTCAATCCACTCACACTGCTTGTAAACACCGAGGAAACAGGGAGGTTCTATTCGATTACATTTATTGAGTTTCTTTTTTATTTCAGGTAATTTCATTACCATTATTTTCTTAAAATAAACACAATTGTCACTTTTTTGAGCAAGAGCTTTGTTCAATGACACGAAACATTTAGCAACCCAATTTACCACAAGTTTAGAATCACCGTTCTTTTTCTCAATCATTGCAGAAATTTGTGCGCATTGTCCCAAATGGAGTCGGACGGTGTCCAAATTAATAAATGGAACCTGTGGACGATTAGATGTCTTAAAAATCGATTCCGGATACTCTTTCTTTAACCAATCAACCACCTGATCAGCCACGATCCTGAGTTTACTGTCCAAAAAATATTTATTCACTGGGACAAAATTATCATTAATGATCCGGAAATCCGCTTCCATCTCCTCTACTGTCTGATACTTGTTAATTTTAATGAGTATTTCTTGACAAATACACAGTTCGGGTGCTTGTTGAATAATATTCTCCCAAGTTGCTCGGCGATGTTGTCCATCAATAAACTTAATCCCGAATGGATTGGATTTGGTATCTGATAGTAAATCACATTGTCCAATGGTTATGATCGTTGATGCAATTCCAAAACGACCAGATCGTTTGTGCTCTTCTAACTGCATTGAAGACAGTTTCTCCACACGTTCCCAATCAATGGCTCTGTTGACACTGCTCAACAGAAAATATTTCAGGTTTTCTGTTGCAGTGCAGAACAAGGTAACAAGAACACTCATGACTAACTCAATACCATTCCTAAAAACCACCCTTCCTCCGAACACTTTCAGGAGTTTCTCCTCTCTTGTCGAGAAAATTTCATCAAACGAATGAGATTGTTTGATCTCAGTTGGAACATCTGAGGACGTATTATCCCCCAAAAGTCTCAAAACATCATCATGTCTTGATTTATAATCCATTTGCAACCCTGATAACCGATAACTTTGAGAGATAAATCCAAATTCAATTTTTATTGAGCGTGACTGTAGCGCGCCAAGCAGCAAACTCTCATAAACTGATAACAGTAAATTCGCCCGTCATTTGACATCCATTTCAAATGACGGAATGAGTGGTGATTTTATTCGTTTCGGAGCACCATCAAGAATGGGAGTCACTGGTGGATTTATCATTGTGATAATATTTGAGACAATTCGTCGTGGTTCCAGGCATAAAGGACATACTACATACCATTCAGAAGGTTCGTCATACCATTGGCAACCACATGTATAACAAATGTGTTCATTAACTTCTTTTTCCATTTGTACAATGTTTCCATCTGGGTGAAACATTGTAATTTCATTTTTCCCACTTATGAGATAAATTGTCAATCAATCTTATCTTTTAGAGATAATTTAAATATGGATTATTATAGATGTGTGAAAATTACTTACCGTTATTAATTGATGAAAATGGTTCGAATTACCCATACCACCCGTGAAGATAAATCCAATACATATTATCGACCCATTTAAATACACTTTTTCGAGTGGGTGTGGATACCGTTCATATAGGCACAATAGGTGAACTACGTGGAACTCCAGCCATGCCAAAAATTAATACATCACATGGGTTTCTGACTAGAGTATTATATTCAGGAAATCATTAAAGATGTCTCAGAACCTAGTAAGAACGGAGATGTATACACTGTAGTCAATGAAGATGACAACAGGGACGGCGATGACGATTAGGAAACTGTTGAATTCCATCACAACGGAGCTCATAAGTTCTATTTTGGAGGCAAAATGTGCTGAAAATTTGATTCCGGATGTTTCACACATACAGTATGACCATACAAATATGCTCTTGTTGTGCCAATTCAAGTATTCGAATTGACGAATCAGACACTCATCGATTGTGGGGAAATACCGTAGTTCTTCAACTGGACAAAGACTCTGGCGGTTACACCATCTCAGTTCGAGAGACTGTCACACAGTGACCAAATCGAACAAGTTGGTAAACTGAAACACCTGTCGAGGTTTGAAGTAACTACCTGCACAAATAAGCATTGTTGGTGTGCAGGGCATCACTATGACATTTATCGACCCATTTATCCTGTACCAGGCGAGTGGATTTTTACAAACAATATATTGTCGCTAGTTTTCCGAGGGGAGAACACAAATCGGTCGGTAATTTGAACGTAACGACCGGCAATTATCGATTGTTATACCGGTGGATAACAGGTGCGTGTACTGTGTGTGGGGTGTCACGATTTTTATTGGAGTCAAGGGGACAAGCATCTCGAGTACTATTGTCCTGTCTGTCGTGATGAAACTTGTTTTGTCAAGGGAGTGTGGGCATATATGTAATGGGTTAATGTTTCTTCAGTCGATTTGAAATAATATACTTTGGATCTGACTGAACGTTATTAAAGGATGATACACAAAATTGATTGGTGACACTGTTTTTCAATATGATAATTTATTCAGCAAATGCCAGCAGTTGACTATTGGCGCGGTACCTGCCTTTATTGTCTAAAGCGTTTTGATTGTGACGAGGATGGTCACCTATGGGGTGACATCCAAACCAAAATCTTCTCCTTTCCTTACTCTGGGGATTTCCCTGGTGAAGAGGTGCCTGAATACCAGGTGACTGCACACATTGTGGCAAGGCAATCAACGCAGTCATTCGCTCTCAAAGAGACTTGAGACAAGAGAGATTGATCACCGAGTGGCGAGAGGCTAACAAAAGGGCTGGGTGGGTACCCAAATCCCTTCGTGATAATGGAACCCGATATTTCTTGGATCACTATGAATAACTGTTCATGCATATGGGAATATCATACTTTGACGTAGATCTCCTACGATTAATAGTTATTCATAACGACATGACGCAAATTATTAAATTTGTATCTGAACCATTTAATGATCAAATATACTTTGTTCCGGTCCAAAGTAAATTTACTTTGGACCGGAACAAAGTATGAATGTTATGAATTGGGTCAATCTATCTTTTTAGTTCGAATCAACATTTTCAGTCAATAACTTGAAGAGTCTGAGTTGAAAACACTGATCTTCCAACTCAGTAAGTTTCTTAACGACCTCACACATTGCCCCCTTACTACAGTAAGTTTCCGTCATAAAATGGTCGAATATTGGTACAAGTGTCGGGTATTCCTGACACAATATTTGGATCTCATCCACACAGGATGCCACGTCTTCATACTGTATCTCCTGAGTGATATTTTTTACCAAATTCTCCAACAATGTTCCCAAATTGGTCAGATTCTCAACAGATGTCATCCTGTTATTGGATTTGATTTCTCCGAAGAATCCCGAGATCTTATGAAATCAAATTTTCATCTTACACATCATCACTTTTAGAAGTGTGTACATTTTGGTAGTAATTTCTCCACTTTCATCAACACTAACTAATTTTATGCCATCACTAACGTATAAAACACCTGAACAGACACCACCGGATATGGTGTGGTGTGGTGTGGTGTGGTGTGAGGAAGTTTGTCAGGTGGTTGGTTCTTTGATTAACTTTCTCGTGAGAGGCGATGTTACTTGGACAAAGTAACATCGCCTCTCACGAGAAAGTTTAGTTTACAAGAGTTCAAATGAACCAATCTCGAGTGTTGTACCTGATGGTGTATAAACAATCTGTCCGTGTCAGGTAAGATCTGAGCTTCACATAAAAGTTGTATTGGGTGTTGTGTGCCCATATATCTGAAACATATGCCCCGTTTATTTCCTTCTTGAAAAGTCCCCATCTCGATGTCAGTCTCATCACACATAAATTCGGTCCACACCTGCGCGGATGGATCTGGGTGTGTTGGAGTATATTTACCAAGAAATTTGGACACACTAACTCTTTGGTGAATTTTATACTTGTCTGTCCGAATCATATAGTAAATCTTACATGATTTACTACAATTGTGAACTGTGTTGAAGACATCCTCAATGGAGATCATGATTTCTTCAAGATGCTTTTCATAAGATAGTTTAAATAAAGGAAAATCAAATTTAAATCATCACCTTTAAAATCTGATGTTGTTTCTGTATAATATCCACAACATTGATGCGCGACCTGCGCATCAGCACATGTCGTCTGATTATTACCCATTTATATGTCATTGACAGGTAACTTCAACTAAAGTATATATATTTTCCTCAAAAATGATTTGTGATTAAATGTAATATATCAATACACACATAAAATGGGTTTTGTTGGATGGCTTGGTGGTATTGTTGGTGCTAAAGCAGCAGTAGCTGTTTTTTCTGTTTCAATGTATGTAACAACTGGCATCTTAGGAGCCGGATCGTTAGTGTGTCCAGCGTTAGCTCCAGTTGCCGCAGGGACTCTTGCCTTGGCTGAAAGTTCCACATTAATGGTCATTTCCCCAATTGATCCGATTAGTGTATCTGTAGCTGCGGTGACAGCAGTTGCGAGTGGTCCAGTGTAATTGACATTATAACTTTTTCAGTCCAAAGGTTAATTTACTTTGGATTTTCAATTCACCAGAACAAAGTGTGAATTGAATCAGATGGCGATGGGCAGATGGAGGTGTCCCAATAGTTTGCGTTGATGTTGATGATCGGATAATTGATAAATATGTTGATTCCATGACATAAGGTCATAATCAGCTAACAATTGTTGAGGATCACGTTTCTGGTCTAAATTCTGTTGAATTAAATAATTGATACCTTTGAGATAACTATTTTGTAAATTATTGGCCAATTTACGACCAAATATTTCCCTGGATTCCGTCACCCTTTCTTCTCGTTCATTATGATAAGTCACTGTGGACTGTTTCGGATTGATTGTGAAGCACAATTCATGTTTTTGATTGGTATAAATTTTCTCAATTAATTTACAATCACCTGCCAAATCGGAGAGTGCACAGTCCTTGATGTATTCAATGGCTTGGTTAAAATCACCCATTTGGTTGGTTAACATATCTAAATAATTATCATGACCTGTCACACAGATCACATTGAGATTATTGGTAATATTTGTTGGTGATCGATCTTTTAACTCTTTACTAATTTGTTCTTTGAGTTCAACTTTGAGTTGCTTATTACTTTCTTCTAATTGGTCAATTTTCGAAATTAATGTTTGATATGCATCAGTTACAACTGATAATGTCCCTTTATGGATTGTCTCTTGATGTTTTTTCGCATAATGTGCACGCGTAAATGTTTTATGACAAATTGGACACGGATATCCAACATGTTCTTTTTCTTTTCGACTGGGATCATGGACAGTTAATATGTGAATTTTAACATTATATGCCCTTTTAAATTCTTTTTGACAAATTGGACAAACACATTGGGAATCCATATATTTATATGAAATATATATCTTTATGTAGTATGACCGAAAATCATAGCTAATTTTGCTATTTTGCAGTAATTATAATTTATCTAATTAATTACGATAATCCACACGTAAAATTATAATTGTTATATTAATCTTGTTCTTCTGCTAAAATCTCAGTTAAATAGAGGTGGGACATATGTATTGATCATTTATTTATCATTAAAAATTGTTAAATTAATATGAAATTCACACAATTTAACAATTTTTAATCAGATGATTTAACAATTTTGAATTATTTAACAAAATCGTGTTAAATTTATCTGATGATACATATGTCTAAAATTATGCAACAATGGTCTCATTTATGATAATTATTGTTCGGGAAATGTAGTTTCAAATTTATGAATTGATCACTATCAAGCATTATCAATATTGACCAATCTATGATTCACAAATAAAATCATTAACGATCAACATTAATATTCCTCATATAGCTGCGTCTTCAGAGCTATTCATTATTGATTAAGAATTACTTTAACAAATTCCAGATTTTCATTTTATGATGTCACATACATCATATCTAATCACAACTGATGACAATTATGATGACCATTAAAATCGCATCTGATTGATTTGAGAAATCATCAATAGTATATGAATCACAAATTCCAAAGTAAATCGATCTTGACTTCCAAATTTTTCCCTTTCACAAAATCATAAAAATAATTCTAATAAAAATTAGAGAGATTAAGACCATATTATGGTCTAATTTAACATATTTTTTACAATCGTTTAATCAGTGTTTTTCTAAAATTTTCGAGAAAATTTTTAAAATTTTAAAATTTTCCAAACTCAAAAAATTTCAAATTTTTAAATTTTACAAAATTTTATCTTTCAGTTTTGATCCCAAAATTTCAAAGTAAAATTTTAAATTTTGAAATTCCAATTTCGTTTTTGCGAAAATGACTTTTCTCCTGAGGAATTTTACCAAATTGTAAAAATCTTTCATTTTGAAAAATTTGGTGACATGCAAACTTTGTTCCGGTCCACAGAAAATTTTCTGTGGATTTTATTTATTGATATCACAATTGATTTTGATGTAAATAGTGCAATTTTTTGTCATTATAACATAAATGTCACAAAAAGTCTGTAGTATACCAGCTTTTAGTTATGAAGTTCCGAAACTCGACAGTATCATTTACTCAAAGATGATTATGAGGTGTCATCAATACGATATAGATGGCAAAATATATGTGTTACGACATATCATATGTCATTGTAAGTGCCAAACCTGAGATGCGTGTATCTTATGGACAGTTTAAACTGGTCGGATAGTGGCCAATTCAGTATTTTTGGCACATAAATAAGCATCAATTGTTTGACATAGGGCACTTTGTGTGTTCTTATCAGCTTTGATACTGATTGATCGCAATAATTGCTCAATAATACCGAGATCGTCACCAGACCATTTTTTCAAATAATCTTGATAAATATTCATGACCATCGGATTAATGACAACTGAGAGATTTTTATTGAATTCTTCTGCTGTCGTTTCTTCTGACAATATACTGATATAATTGTCCAAACAATTGGTAATCATAGAACCTAATGCACCAGTGTTGTTATATGTGATTCTTAAACGTTGCAATCCCTGGATTGCAAGTACTTCCACGGATTTAAAAAATGTTGTAGAGTTTGGATGATTATCGCGAATAATATGTCCAAGTGCTAATCCATGAAAATAGACGAGAGGAAACCGAATTTGATATAATTGGTTACGATCATCATGATTAATAAATCTATGTACACATTGTAACATAGTTGGTTCTTGAATACAAATCATGTGATTATGTATCCCAATTTTGGTCCCTAAGTTTTTATATCCAATAAGTCCAATCTGAACCATTGTCGTGATCGGATCCAGATAATCAAACGTTTCTGATTGATTAAATTGTTTAATTAACAAGGATAAACCTGTACCACCATATTTAATAACATACGAATCCATGAATGATTTATATCAATTATACCGTTTTTAATTATAAATAGAGTAATTTCACAGATCACAAAGTAACACAATGTGATCTGGTCAGAGATAGATTTGACGTACACAATCAATCTCTCTCATGAGTTGATTGAATTCATCGATTTCTGCGTCAATTTCATCACACTCCTCAACGGAGCGATATTGATATGGTGATTCATTTGTAATATCCACAAAACAGTGTGAACAGACAACTATGTTGTCCATTTGCCACACATTCGCCTTCGTCGAAAAACATCCACAATTATCGCAATATACTGGTGCATCCATTGTGAATACAATTTGTTTATATGAAACAAAGATTGATTTATTTAAATCAAATTTTATTCAAGACTCCCTCTTCAATGAAGCACGCGTGATACAGATCAGTCAATTCATCTTCAAGTGATAGATTATAGACAATACAGTATAGCATGAGCATATCATAATATATGCAGTCAACGTGTGTCTTGAAATATACCACAAATTCAGGGAAGGTCATGTTCTCATCGAACTCACCATTTGAAATTTTATCTGTCAACTGATCACGGCAAAAACGGTACTCATCACTCAGGAAAGTTGACATGATCCGATTCATGTAGGGTTTAATTTGTGTGTAGTGATTCATTCTACATAGAATTTAGCATTAAAATGCATAAACCAACAGAATCAATTTTACTTGATTAAAAATTATTTAGACACCCACTGACGGAGGAGTCTTCTTCTCCTCATTATAGAGATAACACATTGCACAACAGCAAAAACAGCAAGCTCCAATGAGGACAACAATGGATGGTCCCTCAAATATACTGCCAATGAGCACCATAGCCAACGCTCCAGTCCGACTTCCACCGCAAGGAGTATAATCCTTCTGACCAAGACACACAGCACCGAGAATCATGATAACCAATGCACCAATCCCAACAAGGAATGACATTCAAGAGATACAACCAGCACAAGGCTTCCGGTCGTTAGACATGTGAATTGTCGTGAGATAATTATCTTGTTCTCATTGATTTCAGATTCAATTTTGATCAGATAGGGAATCTGATGCTTAATTTAGCTTTGAGTGTGTACATTTATAAGAACCTGTATCGTGATACGCAAAATTGCATCGACAATAACCAGGTCCCGTTTGTTGGCAACCAGTGCACATTAATCCAAGTTTTTCAGCACATTTGGGGCTACAAGCCAGACGCCCTGATGGTATTCTCGAGGGTTAGTACAGCATTTGACCAGACACAGTGTCTGGTCAAATGCTGGATTATTGATAATACAAGAGTGAAACTTGCACCACCCAGGACACACCTGTCCATTTTGACAGCACACATCTTATCACATCCCAAAAAACACTTCGTGGCAGCCATTGTGTAATGTATTTATTATTAATTCATGAAAATCAATCAAGTGATCATTTTTATACAAAGTATATTTGGATATCACAAAGAAATGGTAGCGGTGGGATTCGAACCCACGAAGGCGAAGCCAGACGCTCTTAAGACGTCCCCCTTTGACCGCTCGGGAACGCTACCGAGATATATAAGATAATATAATTGACAAATAAGCAAAATAATTTTCAATTTTAATTTTATTGGATATTTAATCTGATCGCTTGATAAATACAAGGAATAAATAATATCAATACAAAGAAATGGTAGCGGTGGGATTCGAACACACGAAGGCGAAGCCGGACGCTCTTGAGACGTCCCCGTTTGACCACTTCGGTACGCTACCGAGATATATAAGATAATGAAATTGACAAATAAGCAAAATAAATTCGAATTTTTGCTTACAATATTTATGGGGAATTGATGTAGATCTATTGTTTTATTGACTAAATGACAGAATCAAATGACATTGAACAGTTACGTAAATGTACCACAGAATCCAAAACAGTTGCTGAATTATGTGCTAAAAGGGTTTCAAAACATGCTCATCACGCCCATTTATTGATAATGATATTGACATCAGAAGTGGATACATCAATGGTCTCTGGTAAGATTTTAGCATCATGAATGTTAGCACCACCCACATGTACTGCATGCGTGACTAAATTTTGGTCACAGATCAAAGACATTTTGAGTCCTTTTTTTCCTCGATCAGTTGGGTTTCTTCCTAATCCTTGTGAATCCGTCCATGGATTTCACAGTGAATGTATCAGTAATTACGAAATCATTCTTACCTAAGGTAATATTTCAATAATCAATTCTCTATACAGTTGTTCTAGTATTTGGTATTTAGCAATCAAATTAAAATAATAGTAATATGTGCTTTTTGCAATCCCGAACTGGACTTTAATGTAGGACATCTTCATCCCATTATCGGCAATAAAAAACATACACTTGAGGACTTGCTTCAAATCAATGGTTGATTTCCTACCACATGTTGCTTTTTGTGCTGTTCAATCACATCTGATATCCGCTGAATGAAGCTAGATTTTAAGTGATCAAACGTATCCTTATAGAATTTGGTTGAGGATAATTTTGAGAAACTATCGAATAATCTCTTAAAATCAAACATTGAATCTGATTTTAAGCAAGAATATAAAATACAAATTATTTTAATCTTTTTAACGAAGATCGTATTTCTGGACACCCTCTAACTGACACTGTCTTCATCATCCCAATCACTCGATGATTCCTGTTCTACCTGTACTGGCTCTACGTGCCGAACCTTCTTGTATGTTATCTTCTGTGGCACCACCTCCTCTTCCTTTTCCTCTTCTACCGGTCCTGGCTCTACGTGCAGAACCTTCTTGTATGTTAGCTTCCGTGGCACCTCCTCCTCTTCGTCGAAAGAGATAACCGCAGGGAGTGGCCACTTTCTGATCAAATGGCCACAATTGGCACAAACATTAAAAGCAACATAATCTCCACCACACATCAAGTAGTCGAGATTGAGACTACTGGGAACATAACCGTCGTGCGTTTGACCATCAACAGCGATCTGGCACAAATCGTTGCATTTTGCGAAAACTGACATCAACCGTTCCGATTGACACTTAGGACAAGTAGTCATTTTCGTATGGGTAATTATACGAACAAGATGAAACATCCAAAGTAAATAATTCAAATTTTTGATTAACACCGGTTATGATGACATTTCCCATAAACACCACGATAATAACGACTATTTGGGTTTGGAAACATCTCTTGAGGAACTATATCATCATCTCTGTCGACGATGACGATCCCTACAGTAATTCTGAGACCATTGGTTTCAGAAATACACCTGGCACAAAATTTGTTGCCCTTCTTTCGATCTGGACAAGAATCATATATGTCTCCACATCACGGTTACATATATCACAAGCGGTTTTACTTGTTTTGGTGAAAAGTTGGCGACATCTTGGATAATTATAACAACAAGACCGCACCTCATATTGACCCTCAAAATACCCACCAGCAATACAAACCGGTTTTCACCGCAGTGTCAACACGGCTCGCCGAAAGCAGACATCTTCTGATATATTATATTGAATAGTCACTAACTTGGACGGATTGATTTTACAATGATGGGCCAAATGTGCTCTCATATTCATGTCGACATTTATATGGTGGAATCATTGCTTTAACATTTTCATAACACAAAGTTAGTTCGATACAATTGTCGATTTGGTTCACTGGGGATACGTTAATTCTGTCAATAGGTGCGACTCGATCATCATATTTGTACCATTCCTGATTTTTATTGAGATAATAAATGTAATGTTGTGCTGCCAGTGTGTAAAATGATAACAGTTTAAACACAAAACACCCCGCATAAATGTGGTCATGTAGAAATTGACCAATATTAATTGGTCGTGCATGACCTTCAGATAATTTGGTATATTTGATGAACAAATAATTCTTATTGAGACACTCGTAAATAATACAAAATATTTCTTTTACCATCATAGACTGGGTTCAACAATCGCCGGTGGTTTTCAGGCACTTGATCACTATATAGTAAGATGTCATCAACTGTGTATAATGGGGAAGGCACCTTACCGACCAACAAAATAGTCGTTAACAAATCACCAGCCTATTCGAATGAATTAACTGGGTGATTTGTCAGTTTCCATATAGCGTCACAGCGTTCAAACTCATTATCCACTTGATTTGTGGGTAACTGAACACCTGTTGCAATATCAATCGCTTTCATTGTTGTCAAATCGCTCCTAATTTTACTCAAATGTTTGTTTGCTTGACAACCTGGTGGGCGTGTGATTAATGGGCGACCATGTGTCCCACGCTTTTCAGCCCTGTTACGTTGAGCTATTTCCTCATCAGACACCCATATTTTGTCAACATCAAAGTCAATGATCCAGTCCCTGATATTTTCAGCAGTATATAATGATTGAAGCACAACATCCCCAAACACCGATTATTGTACCATTTCAGATTGGGTTGCATTCCTCCCTTTTGTTTACGTGACATATGTATACTATATAGAGAAATTTGGTGACAAAGGTGTATTTGCTTTTGTGTTTTCTTGTGTTTTTGTGTTTTCTTGTGTTTTTGTGTTTTTGTGTTTTGTGTTTTGTGTGGGTTGTTTTCTCGAACACAACCCTTGACGACCACCTCTCAAGAGTTAGCCTTGAGGCGCAGCAGTGGTTGCGGTAGGGTTTGGGCGTAGCGGTAAAAAGCCATATACCGCGGATCTGCCCGAGTTACCCTCTCAAACGACCCCCTCCAGTCCCTGATGACCTGTCCACGATAGAACTCCCCAAACAGGAGCTTCGTGTCAGACTCGTTGACGAACAGAAGTCCCTGGTCCGGCAACTCCACAGGAGATGTTGAAAACATCTCCCTGTTAGAGATTCCCTGATAGATGAGAAACGCCCTTACTCCGGACATTGTTGTAGATGCTTGAAATGACTATAAGATCTTATCTAACAATAAGTTCTTTTGTGAATCAATTTTTCCAGTCCCCATAAAGCACAAGCACAAGCACAAGCACAAGCACAAGTACAAGCACAAGTACAAGCACAAGCTCCTTTTATTGGTTTGGTGGTGTTGAAGAACAATGTATCTACAACTCTTGAAGTTTGTACCAACAGGTCTCAAACTGCCCTTCCATCGCTTCTGTTATGTCCACATCCTCCTTGAGTCTTTCCAAAAAGGTTTGGAAAGCTTCACTCCAGGCTGACTCGATTAGTTCAATCAGTTCAGAAGTGACCACGACTGCCAGATTAACTAGATCGACGAAGTTACTGCATCGATCCTGTTCGGACCTGCTCCTCCGGTTGAAGGAGCACCTGTCACTGTACTCATCTTCCTCAGAACTGTAATCTTCCTCAGAACTGTAATCTTCCTCAGAACTGTACGCACCTGAAAGATAATCTTCCCCAGGCGTATCGTAACCACCGTCATCACCATAACCACCGTCATCATCGTAAACATGATGTTGCGGAGGAGGCGGTTTGGCTAGTATTACGATTTCCCCCAATCAAGTAGGAATCCAAAAACCCACTGGACTCTCTTCACCGAGGCGCGGATGACGCCCTCCAGTAAGGATATCACGCTGGTGATGTATGCTTCCATCACTGAAGAAACGGGGATATATGTTGTGGCTGCTTAAGATAACTATATAGAGAAATTTGGTGACAAAGGTGTCTTTGTTTTGTGTTTTCTTGTGTTTTCTTGTGTTTTTGTGTTTTTGTGTTTTGTGTGGGTTGTTTTCTCGAACACAACCCTTGACGACCACCTCTCAAGAGTTAGCCTTGAGGCGCAGTAGTGGTTGCGGTAGGGTTTGGGCGTAGCGGTAAAAAGCCATATACCGCGGATCTGCCCGAGTTACCCTCTCAAATGACCCCCTCCAGTCCCTGATGACCTGTCCACGATAGAACTCCCCAAACAGGAGCTTCGTGTCAGACTCGTTGACGAACAGAAGTCCCTGTTCCGGCAACTCCACAGGAGATGTTGAAAACATCTCCCTGTTAGAGATTCCCTGATAGATGAGAAACGCCCTTACTCCAGACATTGTTGTAGATGCTTGAAATGACTATAAGATCTTATCTAACAATAAGTTCTTTTGTGAATCAAATTTTCCAGTCCCCATAAAGCACAAGCACAAGCACAATCACAAGCACAAGTACAAGCACAAAGTTTGGAGCTAAAAAGCTCCTTTTATTGGTTTGGTGGTGTTGAAGAACAATGTATCTACAACTCTTGAAGTTTGTACCAACAGGTCTCAAACTGCCCTTCCATCGCTTCTGTTATGTCCACATCCTCCTTGAGTCTTTCCAAAAAGGTTTGGAAAGCTTCACTCCAGGCTGACTCGATTAGTTCAATCAGTTCAGGAGTGACCACGACTGCCAGATTAACTAGATCGACGAAGTTACTGCATCGGTCCTGTTCGGCCCTGCTCCTCCGGTTGAAGGAGCACCTGTCACTGTACTCATCTTCCTCAGAACTGTAATCTTCCTCAGAACTGTAATCTTCCTCAGAACTGTAATCTTCCTCAGAACTGAACGCAACTGAAAGATAATCTTCCCCAGGCGTATCGTAACCACCGTCATCACCATAACCACCGTCATCATCGTAAACATGATGTTGCGGAGGAGGCGGTTTGGCTAGTATTACGATTTCCCCAATCAAGTAGGAATCCAACAAATCCACTGGACTCTCTTCACCGAGGCGCGGATGACGCCCTCCAGTAAGGATATCACGCTGGTGATGTATGCTTCCATCACTGAAGAAACGGGATATATGTTGTGGCTGCTTAAGATAACTATCAAATTTAACGTCATTAGATCTTTTGTGAATCAATTTCCCAGCCCTCACTAAGCTCCAAGCTAAGCTCCAAGCTAAGCTCCAAGCTAAGCTCCAAGCTAAGCTCCAAACAAAGCTCCAAGCTAAGCTCCAAGCAAAGCTCCAACCAAAGTTGGAGCTTAAACCTCTTTTTATTGATTTACTGTCTCCCTGAACCGAAACTCAGTTTTTCTCAAAATCTCCAATCGAGGTTGGATGCATACACTTGAAGCTTCGCATCCTGTTGAATCTCGTCCGCGAGAGATTCCCACAAGTCATCCAATTCATCTTCGTCCTGAACAGAATAGTCACTGCCTTCAATGATATGCTCCAAATACTCATGCATATTCCCATTCTCAAGGATCTCGCACCACTTATTCAAGATGGATGCGTTTTCCTCCGTTAGAGCACTAAGGCGTTCTGGTGTCAAGAACTTGGGGGTCTAAATAAACCCATTTGAGATCCTGGTAGGCTTCAACAAGGTCTTGGTCCTCCTGTATCCTGAGATCCAGATTTTCCCACAATTGATCCAACTGTGGGTGCAACATCTGGCAGGACTTTTGTAAAGACATTGAGTTATACACTCTGCGTAGGAGTCCAAGTGAGCTTCAACCAGAAGCTCACACCACTTTATGGACCACACTGGCGAAAGCCCCATCGTACTTAGCAAGAAGTGCCATTTGGTTATCTAATTCTTCAATGAATGTGTTCTAATTACATTCAATTTTCTCTGAAGGAAAATACTAACACAAAGGGTTTTCTTTTTTTTCTTTTTCTTTTTCTTTTTCTTTTTCTTTTTCTTTCTCTTTCTCTTTCAGAAGCGCTTGTGGAACCTCTTGCCCGAGGTTTCCTCGCTCTCGTCGTCCTCCCCGCAGAGCTGATCCTCTTCCTCCTCCTCGTAGGGACGATCCCACTCAGGGACCTCCAGACTGAACTCCCCATCGAGAAGGGGCTCCTGAGGAAGAGCATCCTCACCGTCATACCACTCAGCCGAACCGTCGTGGTTGACGACCTCCACCCTGCCACCCCAGGAGGAGAAGCACAGGACGTCCGGCTCCACTGTCACTGGCTTCGGCTCCGGCTTTGGTTCCTCCGCCGGCGGAGGAACCTTCACAGTATCGGGCAGCTTTGCCCAAACACCCGGCTGCTTCAGCGCTGCCTTCTTCGAAGAAGGCAGCGCCGGAAAGTTCCTCTTCGGTGCCTCCTTCGGAGCCTCCTTCTTCGGTTCCTCGTTCTTCGTCTCTGGAGGAGGAGGCTTCACAGCCACAGGGCGCTTCTCCCTGTACTCCTTGAAGCAGGAGTCACACATCCCTCCTGGGATTGACGCTGGGTTAGCGCACTTCCAAAAATTGGAACACTTCCCCGCGTCAACCGCGGCCTGACGCTTCGCCTGGCGTTCAGCCTCACGCTTCTGGGAAAACTCCCCGAAGCAGCCAGCACACATCCCTCCCTGAACTGAGGCGGGGTTGCTGCACTTCCAGAAGTTAGAACACTTCCCAGCAGTGATCGCTGCTTCCCTCTTCGTGGCGTTCTCTGCAGCCCAACAGCTGGCACAGAGACGGCGGGAGGGGTCTTCCTTCTTTCCGCGGCACTCGTAGCAGAGACCGTCGTTCTTGATGGTCCAGTTGTGCTGCGAACAGTACTTGTACTCGGTTGGGCGAGTGCACCGCGGCCACACACAGTGGCCGGAGCCACTGTGCTGTACGGAGCCACTGTGCTGCACGGCACCCCTCCTCTCCACAGTCAACTTCCTCTCCATCTGCTTCACAATCTTATCCATTTCAGCTGATTATATAGCATAATACCCCATCCAAACACAGAATCAATTTTCTTACTATATAAGCAGCAACAAAGTATTATAAGCCCTTATCATCCTATATGCAGCTTATTCTGTCTTTTCGACTATTGGAGAGCGTACTCTCTGATGTATCCTAAGACCCAAAGTTTAGTTTTTCTTTTCTCCCTTTTTTCTCCTCTTTTCTCCTCTTTTCTCCTCTTTTCTCCTCTTTTCGACTATGCAATGTAGTGTTCCTTCCCCAGGAAGCGCCTGAGATTGTTGATCCGCGTGAAGCGGAGATGACTGCAGGGGTCCCCGAAGACAGACTCGAACTTCCAGTTCACTACGAACGTGACTTCTGGGTCCTCTGTTGTCTCAGAACCCGCCAGGTCTGAGCCCGCAAGAAGGTCAATAAAGACTCCCCCCAGCCCCCGAGGAATCTCCCCCTCGTGTGCGAGGATACACTTGCCCTTCGCCGCCTGAATGGCGGGCCAGAACTGCGGGAACATCCCCTTTTGGAGGATGTACGTGTCCGTGGAATGCTCCTCATCCGCGCCCAGAGTGGGTACATAATAGCTTTCGAACCTGGCAACTATCCTGTCGGATGACTCCATTTCTTTTCTTGTTTGCTTGCTTTATTGGAGTAAGGATAAAACTTTAAGGGATCTGTGTTCAAATTTTATGTACAACGTATCCTAAGGCAAGGCCCAAAGTTTTTTCTTTTCTTTCTCCTTTTCTCCTTTTCTTCTCTTTTTCTCCTTTTCTCCTTTTCTCCTTTTCTCCTTTTCTCCTTTACTCGACAGGGTTATCCTCCTTCTCCTCCTTCTCATCCTCCTCCTCCTTTTCTCCTCTTTCTCCCTCTTTTCTCCTCTTTTCTCCTCTTTTCTCCTCTTTTCGACTATGCAATGTAGTGTTCCTTCCCCAGGAAGCGCCTGAGATTGTTGATCCGCGTGAAGCGGAGATGACTGCAGGGGTCCCCGAAGACAGACTCGAACTTCCAGTTCACTACGAACGTGACTTCTGGGTCCTCTGTTGTCTCAGAACCCGCCAGGTCTGAGCCCGCAAGAAGGTCAATAAAGACTCCCCCCAGCCCCCGAGGAATCTCCCCCTCGTGTGCGAGGATACACTTGCCCTTCGCCGCCTGAATGGCGGGCCAGAACTGCGGGAACATCCCCTTTTGGAGGATGTACGTGTCCGTGGAATGCTCCTCATCCGCGCCCAGAGTGGGTACATAATAGCTTTCGAACCTGGCAACTATCCTGTCGGATGACTCCATTTCTTTTCTTGTTTGCTTGCTTTATCGGAGTAAGGATAAAAACTTTAAGGGATCTGTGTTCAAATTTTATGTACAACGTATCCTAAGGCAAGGCCCAAAGTTTTTTCTTTTCTTTCTCCTTTTCTCCTTTTTCTTCTCTTTTTCTCCTTTTCTTCTTTTCTCCTTTTCTCTTTTTCTCCTTTACTCCTCCTTTTCTCCTCCTTTCTCCTCCTTTCTCCTCTAATCGAAGAGGTTCGCAGGAACCTCTGGCTCCTCCCCCTCCTTCTTCTTCTCCTCTTCCTCCTTCTTATTTACAGGGAGAGGAACCACCTCCTCTTCCTCCTCTTCATCAGAGTCCTCCTTCGGGAGAGGCTTCTTCGGACTCATCTTGGGCTTCGGGTCCTCCTCTTCCTCCTCTTCCTCCTCTTCCTCCTTCGGGAGAGGCTTCTTCGGACTCATCTTGGGCTTCGGGTCCTCCTCTTCCTCCTCTTCCTCCTCTTCCTCCTCTTCCTCCTTCGGGAGAGGCTTCTTCGGGAGA